>Ga0208198_1001337_pt1 | contig 21978 bp, 21 predicted proteins | sample AD_JPNTR2_MetaG_FD_184446 | JGI IMG/M metagenome (GOLD analysis project Ga0208198, IMG submission 184446) | Active sludge microbial communities of municipal wastewater-treating anaerobic digesters from Japan - AD_JPNTR2_MetaG (SPAdes) (version 2) | ecosystem: Engineered > Bioreactor > Anaerobic...
CCGAGGCCCTTTCCGGGTCCGTCTCTTTCAGGTACCTCTCCATCTCCTTCTCCGAGGGGGCCTCCCTGCCCATGTCCCGCGCCGCGTTGGTGAAGAGGGACGTGCCGACGGTGTTGATGATGGTGCGACTCATGTACTATCCTCCTATGTCTATTCGTTATTACAACTTGTCTTTACTTTTCAGGATCTTAAAATCCTTGGCTGATAAATTTTCCTTGACCGACCAAGAACGGAATCCTTCTTTTTCCGTCCGTGTATTAGTCGCTTCTCCTATGCCCTCTATACAAATATCTACCTTGTAAGTAATAAAATTCTTACCGGTCATATTAGTCATAATTATAATTATTTTTGCTCAATCTTCACAATCTGCCATGCATTGCCAATCTTTCTTACAGTGACTCTGGCGCTTATCGGCCTTTTATTTCTAAATAGATTTTTATGTAACTCTTCAGGAACAACAGCTCTTAAGTTTTCCCTGTCTCCTTTTCCAGTCATCGTAGCGGACATATTGCCTTTCGCCCTCGCTGTAATCTTCCCGGCCCCGCCCGCGTCATAAGTTATTTGAGCATCCTCCCAGACTTCTTCAATCGTCGTAACTTTCATGACCGCTGATTCAGAAGTCGGTTCGGCTCTTGGTGATTCAGACAAAGTTGATTCTTCTATAATTGCAAATCTTCCGTACCCGACCGCTGTTTTCGCTCCGACTCCTTCCTCGGTCAGCGCCTCGCACAGAGCTTTTCTGACTTTTTCAGGATTGCCTTTTTCCCTTCCGGCAATCGCGCGGAAAATAAAAACGGCACCCGGCGCTACGGTTAGGAATTTAATTGGATTCGGTGACAGATAATCGGCCGGCGGCGTTTTGCCTTCTTTGTCAGAATAATAAACTCCATAATGCGGGTTCATGATGTCAATATGAAGATCGGGAACATTTTCCGGGTAGGCGTCGAGAAAAACAACGTTTCCTCGGTTTTTCTGATTGCCAAACAAATAATATATCGCCTCGCAAGATTCATCGTCAATGTATTCACGCCCAGTCTTTTCTTCTATTTTAAGGAATTCATTGAGACATCCATCCTTAAAAAGTACATATGTATGCACAAAACGGACAATGCCTTTCACGCCGGATGCCGGAAGGAAAGGAATGCCGAGGTTATGGTCAAAGACCATGCTCACTTCGTGGGGGTGAGACTCGCCGATGCCCGTGACAAGAGGGGTCTTCAACATTGCTCGGATGGTAATCACTTCATAACCTTGTTGCGGAAAACTGTTACAGAAGTCCGTCTGGTTCTGATGTTTTTTTTGCAGCAAGCCACGCGACGCCGCCTTCATCTGATTATATCTGTCAAAATAATACTTGACGGCCTCGGTATCGTTACCTCTATCATCGGATGTTTTGAGTTTATCACTTAAAGGCACGAATTTATTGTACCAAAGACCAAAGTTGCCCGTGGTCATGTGGTCAGATGCAGCTTTAATTTTTTTTGGGAACGGATATATCGTCATAAAGTTCCTCCTACGATAAATCAGCGCTTGCAAAACGTTTTACCCACTCCAGCAAGGCAAGGGCTTCATTCTGATTTTTTTGATAAGCCATCTGCTCCATGTCGCTCAATTTTCCAATAAAAGCACTCGGCGTATTGCAATCTTTAAAATGAAGCTTATCCGTTTCTTTCAGCCACTGCGTGACAATACGAAAGAGAACCATATGTTCATTTTTCCCTTTTGCCAGCCAAAAAGCCAAGGTTTGGCCGAAACCGTTTTGAAGAATCATCGAAGGTGCACCGGCTGTGAATGACTTAAATTTGTCTTTTTCAACAGAACTATAAACCGCCAAAGTTTGTTTAAGAGCAAATGCCGCTCTTTTTTGTGCCATTGTTCTCATTTGCCACCTCCATTAATCCAGTTGATTCTGCAAATGCCTCTGCCCAGCGTTTCGTCGCCGCCGATTTGAATAAAGTTCTTGATTACATCTTGAATATGCGCGCGGACAGTCTCGGCTTTGGGAATATGGTCAAAGGCCGTGCGGCTGAAATAGACGACGGAATAAAGTACAGAATCGGCGGGGAGCAATTCCTGATATCGAAGCGCCCCCTCCTGGGCAGTTCCTTTTTCTGAATCAATTTTAATCTGTGTTTGAATTTCCGTGCAGTTTTCCACGGCGTATTTAAAAGCATCATTGGAAACCAAAAGAAGTTTTTCCAGTTTGGGAAATTCTTGCGGAATAGGATTTTGTTCTTCTTTATCCACAGTGACAACCATATCCTCAAGAATCACATCACCGGAAAGTTTTCCTTCAAGACACACAGACCTTTCGCCTTCTACAGTCAGATTTTTGAGAGGCGCATTTTCGGCAAACTCCCAATCATTGCTTAAACGTTTGAGAATAGCTGGACAGGTAATCCAGACAAAAGGCGCAATATTGGAGCGGACGGGAAAAGCCAAAAGTTTGGCGTCGGAAACGGAAACGGCACCGGCAATATTTTCCTCATTCTTGTCCCATCCGTCCTGTGTGTCAGAGCCGAAAAGATAATTGATTTCCTCTTTTTTATCACCCACAAAATCCCGATAATGCGCTCGCATGGCTCCTTTGACGCCCGATGCCTGAATGTGCGGCCAGTTGGTGTGCCGTTCGCGCTGAATGGGCAAGTCCACCGCCGCAAGCGAAGTGCCGCTTCCCGCGTGAATCGGCGATATGGCGTAAAAAACACAAAATGAAACGCAGTTTTGATTTTTGTTCAGCATATATCCCTCCTATAATTGAATACTTTGTTCTTTAATCTCTTGATTGAAAACGGTTCCCGCGGGGAAGAATCCCTTCATCTCCTTATGAAACGCCCGATTCATATCCCAGCCGCCCAGATAGCGGATTTTCCCCGTAGCCACGCAAGCCTTGTTGGCATCATCATTTCCCTCAACAAGCGACAATGCCATAAACAGCTCCGAACTCCCTTTGGGCAATTCAAAGGCCTGCATCTTTTCATACTTTCCGAAACGCTGTTCCGCGCCGAGCTTCAACACCCCTGTTTTCTGAAGTGGCAAAGCGGACGACACACCAAAAACCAGTTTCACATCTTCCCGCAATCTTGCGTGAACAAAGGAATACAGGTGGTGTTTGCGGGCCGTGCGACGCTGCGCGCCGTAATCCATCGCGAGGCCCGTATGCGGCTCACGGACGAAAAAAGCATTTTCCCCGCAAATACGTTTTTCGATGTGCTTATCATTAAAATTCTTCAGGACGACCCAATAGCCGCCCAAGGACTCAAGATTGTTTTCTCTGACCCAAAGTAATTTCCCACCCGACGATGTTTTTAATTTGACACCGCCGGTCTGGACGGGTTTCGACTGAATGATGGGAATTCTGACTTCACCGTCTGAAAGCCCCTTGATTTTTTCTTTTTCCGCAAACCACGTATACGGACAGGGAAGCCAAATATCATCTCCCGTCTGAAAAAAAGGCCCGAGAATTCCAAAAGGGCTTTCCTCGCCTGCTTTGCCTATTGCAGCTAATATTTCTGCCCTGCATGTTCCGTTTTTGTAATCCCTAAATCCGATGTCATTTTGCACCAGGACAGCCGTTCGCAGCGCTCCGGCCATCGTTTGGGGCGGCGGCGGAAAATTGAATGACGCCGAGTGGCTTTCTCCCATTACGGCCGGCTCCGCACCGCGGAAAAACAACGTGTCCTGTGGTTCAAATCGATACCATTCACTCATGATCCTCGCCTCCCATGAAAGCGGCAATCTGAAGCGGCAGGGCGTCGAATAACGTTTGCCCTTCCTTGTCTTTCCGTAACACCAACTGCCGAATTGATCTAACTATTTTTTCATTATTCTCTCTTTCCTTTTCCTTGCTTAATCCTGAACGCGCCAGCTGCGCTGAAATCAGTTCTTCAATGTGTTTACGACATAAGGTATCCGATTCTCCCGATCCAATGACAGCGTCAAATCCCGGTTTGAGTTTTTCGAGCCTGTATAAGAGAGAATGGGATACCACCTTTTCATCACCGCCCGACAGTTTGGCTAGATCTTCAAGGGCAGCCCACGCGTCGTCATCCCATTTTGCGGCAAGAAGACGCTCGCTGCCGCCCCTTTTGCGCAGTTCCAGGGCACAGGCATTCCTCCCAACCTTTTCTTTGGCGACACCATCCAGAAGCGCGTGTGCTCTTCTTAACATTTGAGTCAGGCTTTCCTTATGGTGACAGATGACAATTGCCGCGGATATCGAAACACCTTCTCCCAACCCTAGATTTACAGACAATTTACCGGAACGGGGCACCCATTTTTGATTTGTATTCACCGGCTCGCTCTTGCCTTCATTGTCAATGCTGCGGAAAACCGATATGTAGTAATTTCGAATTTCTCTCGCGGCGGAAAAGGCCTTGGAAACCGGCAGAAAAGCGCATACGTCATCACCTCCCGCGTAAACAAGACGTCCACCATTTTCTTCTATGATCTTTGGAACCCCGTAAATGGCAAAGTCCCCAAGCGCCTCGGAGATGGCCGCGTGAATGGCCGGCGTTACCAGGCGCGTTTCATTTCCAACTTCTCTCCAGAAATCGGCATATGCTTTCGGAAATGCGCTATTTTTGATTCTTTTCGGCAGGTCGGGATGCAGAACATTCAGCCATTTTGCCGCAATTGTTTTGCCGCTAACGAGATCGCCCATCCTGTCTCCGTCCATTAATAAAATGGCATAATACTTGTCACGGTTTTTGAGACTTTTTTCCTTCGGCGCTTTTTGGTTGGAAATCCGCTCGCCATCCTCGTGTAGCTTTTGGGCAATCTCTTTTCTATCATCATCCTTGCTTATCTCGTTGCGCATGAAATAATCGTACAGCGCCATCTCGGTCGTGGAAGGAAAGCGCCTTATCCCTTGAAATACATCGTGCAAGAGATGATCTTCATGACGCTTTGTTTTCATTACTCGCGGCAAAAAACGTTTTATTGCGCAGAGGGAACAAATCCGCTCGTTTGCTTTGATATCCGATTCTCCTTCCGGATCATCGCCTCGCACTTTGGACCAGAAAGATTTAATGTGGTCCTTGTAAACCTTGGCCTCCTCGCCACGATAAGGAGTGCCATGCAATACTTCGAATTCGCCGCACAACTGACACTTTTCTCCGGGCTCAGGCGCTCGTTTGACTTCTTTCAAGGACTTCTCAGCGGCCAGTGCTTTTTGAACAAGGGCATGGCTCGCGGAATAAAAAATCCCCATGCTCGCGCCTTTATGATAATCGGATTTTATCAGCTTTTTTGCGTTTTCAAAAAACCTCTCCGGTTGTTCCCAATCCTTTCCATCCAGCAGTTTTTCCACATTGTTTTTCTGCCCGATTTCAAGCAGTGGCACGGCTGCCCAGCGAAAATCCCAGTATTTTGACGTCTGCCGGTTAAATAGCTTTTTAAGATGTTCATTTTCATGTTCATCCAGATCAAATTCTCGGCCAATGTATTCACAGACATACTGTGCAATTTCATGCCAAGCGTCTGCTATGAAATTTCTAATTTCCTCTGCAATGTCTTCTACTTTATCAAAAGGTACCATGGCCACGAATTTGTTGGGAAAGCTTGCGATGCTCTTTGGATGATTATTCCAGAAACATGGTAAAAACTCCGGCTTGAAGCCCCTTTTCTTTTGCAGATAAATTCCTATGAGCGGCTGGTCGATCAGTGATGGATAGAGCACATGATCCGGCCCCAAATTTTCGATAATCCAGCGGATACCCTCAAACGCAAGCCAGGAAAGAATAATCGAACCTGTCCAAAAATCTCTCAGTTTGCGCGCCTGTGAAATGAAAGACTGGACCGGCGTAATCGAAAAAACCATCATGCCGACATTGTCCAAAATACCCATCGGCCCCATGCATGAATAAATGGCGGAACACAGCGAGTTGTGCTGCCAGATGCTATGGTCTGGAAAGCGAGAATCGGCGGGAATTCTGTGCCATAAAGCCCCAAGGTCTGCAATGTTGTTTTCAGCAAGAAGAAAGCGCAGTATCAAGTGTGTAAAAAGCACCCGTGCTTCGGCAAATTCTTTTTCGTCACCTTTGAACAAACCGATCAGATCACTATCGCTCGCGCACATGCCAACAGTTTTTTTCAAGTAATCAATTGCCACCTTATGAATTTCTTCAGGCGGCAGAAACTTTCCCTCAATGGAAAGCTGGCCGTCTTTTCCGCTGATCGGGTGCGTTATGAAAGGTTTCTGGTAAAAATCTATTGCACCGCTTTTACGCTCATCTTCATCATAAGAAGGCATTTGCCCCCTTTCGAAGCCCGCGGCGACGGCATCCGCCACCTTCCAAAATGACTCATTCGGCCGTTGCGGACCAAACAATTCAATATAATCCGCCGCCCAGCTTTCATGGCCTTTAATATTGAAGACCTTGTCAATGGGATCATGCCACCAGGCGGTAAACTTTTCGTACCAGTATGAAATATCCGGTTTTTGCCAGCCCATTATCAACCTCCTTTTAGCTCAATACTGCTTTTATAAATTCATCTGTTTTGTCCGCGCCGGTTAACGAATGCGCCGGGGCGGCACAATTCATCCAAGTGATAACGGGATAGAATAAGTTTTCCTCTGTTTTATTGATTGTCACATAAACAGGTGACGCGAATCTTGACTGGCCTTTTACGAAACCTAAGTAATCCGACTTAGAATGATGGGTCGCTAGCCCGATTTTTTTTAAAAGTTCGTCCCTCGATGAAACTTCTTTTCCAATCAGTATTTTTTTTATGCACGCATATTCTATCTTTCTTAAATAATCTATTCTAGTAATTTCGTTCTCATTTGTTTTTTTAAATTTACCAGGCTGAAAATTATTGATTAAATCAAAAATGTTGTATTTGGTTACTGACAATGAAGTATCTTGCGCAGAATTAATCTTGATACTGCCAAAACCACGCCTGCTTCTTTTTCCCACCCCGCCAAGAAAACAAAAAATTTTAAATAAAGTATGGTCTTTTTCTGAGCCCCAAAAACTAATGGTGAATTTGCCATTCAGAAGACACGGGCTTAAAAAATTTTTCGGCTTAGAGCTATGATGCGGCAATGGTTGGTATGAACCAATCCGTATGTCTTGTCCGATAATTCCCATTTTGATTCTACTTTTACCAACTGTTTCGCCCGCGTCACCAAATATGGAGGCTTCTTCTTTTTTTAAACTAGAAATAGTCTGTGGGTTCAAAGCCCGCCACCAGAACCGCAACGCGCCTTTGAGAGGCGGAACTCGTAATTCGGCTTTTCTCGGCTCCGCGCCACCGAGAAACATTGGTGTCACAATTTCGCATTCATATTCCATCTCTTTAATATCCTTTAATCGTGAGATGTAAAACATGATCAACCTCCCACTTTTTTTGTTCGTGTACATTTTAACAAGTTATTTTTCGTGTTCCACCATTGCAACGTTGCCGACCTCCATCAGTTCAGGTCGACGTCGGGCACCACCGGCGCTAAAGCGTCACCCGGATCCGGTCCCGGTCCAGGGGGATGCCGTAGCGCGTGTCCGGTCTTTTACCCCTCCCCTCGATCATCAGCTTTCTCTCCCCATCCGGGCCGAAGGCCTCCTGAATGTCCCTGCGGATCTTGGCCTTGTAGGAGCGGAAATTCTCGGCGTTGAGCCCCAGGATGCCCGTGTCGCTCATGGCCGCCGTGTCCCGGGCGCCCGCGGTGACGCGGCTGTAGAGGGAGGATAACTCGTCCTGACGACTCGCGATGTCGCCGAATTCGAGGTAGCAGTCGGAGCAACCGCGGCAGGTGGGCTTCGAACAGTCGAGATTACGCTTCCTCAGGAGGAAGAGGGCATAGAGGGCCAGGCGGGCCGGGGTCATGGCGCGGGTGACACCCCGCCAGGTGAGGGTGCCCGCGGCCAGATCGCAGACGAGATGGGAAGGTCCCCGCCTGTGGAGGAGGAGATCCATGACCGCAGCCGGGCCAAGGGGCTCCCGGAGCTGTTCCGGGGCGAGGAGTCCCCGGACGCTGACGAAGGGGACCTCCACGAGGTGGACACGGGCGAAACGGGTCTCTTTGATGAACGGCGTTCCCGCGTCGTCCCTTAGGGTCAGGGGGACGGAAACCCGGGGCGGGTAAAAAAAGTCGCGGTGGTTTTCGAATTCCGGCGAGACGAGGACATGGCAGACCCGATCGCCTGGGCGGGCGTAAAGGACGGCCGCCGAGAGGAGGCAGGCGCTCATCGTCTTCCGGCCGCCGGCAATGGAGAAGATCAGGGTCGTGTCCGGCCGGGCGGTCAGGTGAAAGACCTCCTCCAGGCACGCGTTCATCAAGGCCAAATTGTCCTCTTCGTCGAGTATGTCGTCCAGGGGGGCGCCGCCTTCGTCAATGACGACACGGATATTTTCCGGGGGGAAGGAGACGGCGTCGGGGGCGTGGCCGTACTCCTCAAGGTAGCGGTGGAAGTGACCGTCCGGGCGGGAAAGGAGTGAGGCATGGATGGCGTCGCGACCGGGACGGGTGGTGATGACGCGGATCTCATCGACCTGGACACCCTGGCCGTGGAGGGCGTACAGGGTCTCCGTCAAGACCTGGGGACTCAGACCCGAAACGGCGAGCAGAACGGTCTTCAAGGTCCGTCCCTCCCCGGCTGGAAAAGCTCGACGCGGCCGAGGCCGAAGGTCGTGGCCTTGCCGAGGTGGAGGGTCTCGGAGAGGCTGAGGAGGGGCATGAACTCGTCGAGCTCCCCCTTGTAAACCACCTCCCCGACGATGCCGCCCATGAGCATCTCCCGTTCCTGGCGGTTCGAGTAACGGCGCCAGTCGTGCCAGGAGATGTTTTGGGAGGCGATTTCCACGGCCGCGGCGCGATGGACAAGGCCACGGTAATCGAGGTCGGGCTCGCCTTCCCCGTAAAGGGAAAAGAGGGTGGAGACGCGGCGCAGGGCGGCGCGGACGACGAGGTGGAACGGCAGCTCGGGCACCAGGCGGTTACGGTATTTGAGGCGCAGGGGGGTCAAGAGTCGCAGACCGACGTACTCGACCTTCTCCCCGGCGGCGGGCGCCGCCAGGCAAGCGGCGTCCACGGACCGGGCGTAAGGGCCCCTGTGTAGGACCCGACCCTCTGCCTCGTAGACCGGGCGGCCCGTCGAAGTCACCCTCTCGAGGCGGTAACGGGCCCCGTGGCCGTTGACGCGACGGCCGATGCCAATGAGGCCCATCTGCTCGATGGCGTAAATAAAATAAGGAAGGCTGTCGTTGTATGGCCCGAAAAGGACCAGCGTGAAGGCGAAGGGTTCCCCTGGCAGGTAGCGTGCCCGGGATTCCGGCGGTGGTTCGATCACGTAGGGGCGGGGCGGATCTGAAGAACCGGTCTTGATGTCACTGGACGGGGTGTCCGGCGGTCTTTCGAACACGGCCGGGTAGAGACAGCGACACCTGAGGAGACAATCGCCGCATTCCTGGAGGCGCAAGGCGCAGACGATCGATTTTAGGGCACGGCCGAAAACGCCGCGGAAGGTCGATCCTTTGTACTCAGGAAGAAGGGCCTCATCCTGAAATAAAGCCAGGAAATCGTATCGACCCACCAGCACCGGCTACACCTTCACGGAGTCATCGCCTCAACCGTGGGGCGGTTAACGCCCATACCTTAATCCATCAGGATAGATCCCCTGTATCAGGTTAATCAAAAAATAGCAAGGGTCGATATGAGTGCAACTACAAAAACCGGCGAGGGGGATTGTCTCCATGATGTGCCCCGCCAGGGCCTTGGCACCCTGCGGGAGGGATCCTGCTATGGCCGGGGATAGTACGGCAAGCCCTTTCCCCAGCGGCGGCATCTGACGGCCCCGAGGGTATCTTGTGTCCTGGGGATATGGTGAGGGTGGCTTTTGGTAAACCCTTGATTTTATATGGCGTCCCCACGGGGAGTCGAACCCCGGTTACCGGCGTGAAAGGCCGGTGTCCTAGGCCACTAGACGATGGGGACGGTCAAAAGTCTTTTAGGAAGGGCGAGATATAAACCGCCGCCTTTCCCCTGTCAAGGGAAAAGGTCGGTTCAGAAGCCCTCGCCGAAGAGGACGGGCTCCCTGAGGATGATCTCCACGGCCTCCGCGGCCCGTCGGGCGAGGTCGGGATGGGTGTCCTTCAAGGAGGCGATTTGACGGAGGTTGTCCGCCGTGCGGAGGACGAGCATCGCCATGTCCCCGTCGGCCACGCCCATGCGGCGGACCACGTCGTCCCAGGAGGACCCCCGCGACCAGTCGTAAACGGCCTGGGCGGGCCAGAGAAAAAGGGGGTTCACGGCGAACCCGGCCTTCTCCATCCTGTCCGCCAGGGGTTCGATGACCTCCAGGACCGTCTCGAAGGCCTCGGCAAGGAGGCGGGCCGGCCGCCTCTTGTCGCGGGGCCTCATGTCCTGATCCCCGTCGTAGACAAAGGGGGCGATCACGGCGGCCAAAAGAGACGGATCGGCCGGAAAGGCGTCGGATTTGATGCACTCGGCGATGAGGAGGGGGTGGTCGAGGCGCAGTTTCGCCGCCCAGAGTCCGTTCTCCGTGAGGCGTCCCTCGTCGTCCACGAACCCCTCCGCCTTCAGGAAGGAGAGGTAGCGGAGGAAATCCCGCCACAGGAGATCCCCCTTCACGCTCCGGCCGTCCTTGACCCGCCGGCGGGCCTGTTCCACGGCGAGGGACCTCTCCAGGATGTGGCGCATGTCGGCGGGGGTCTGGGAGAGGAGGAGGTTGAGGACCATGGAGAAGTCGGGGCGGATCTGACTCCTGATGTCGTCCGCCCCGGAACAGAGGAGGTCACGGATGTGGCGGATGTTCATGAAGCGGCCCGGCACCACCATCAGGAAGCCGATCCTGTCCAGACCGCGGCGCCCCGCCCTCCCCGTCATCTGGTGGAACTCCGTGCCCGTGAGGGGGGCGAAGTCGCGGCCGTTGAAGATGTCGGAATTGAACAGGACGATGGTCCTCGCCGGGTAGTTCACCCCGGCGGCCACGGTGGAGGTGGCGAAGATGGCGTCGAGATGACCCCGCCTCATCATGGTCTCGACGAGGAATTTCCAGGCGGGCAACTGGCCGCCGTGGTGGGAGGCCACACGTCCCCTTTCGAGGTGGGGCAGATGGCGATGATCCGCGAGATAGGGGAACCGGGCGAGGAGCCCCTCGAGCTCGTAGTGGAAGGCCTCGTCCTCATCCTCACCCCGGTCGAGGGGGCATGATTTGAGGGCGCCGTCGCACTCGGAACGGGACTTGAGGAAAAAGATGGCCGGCAGGAGGCGGTACTTCCTCATGACCTCCAGGATCTCCCCGAAACGGGGAGGCTGGAGGCGGCTGTGGGTCGCCCCTCCCTCGACGAGGGAGCGGACCTTGCCGTACAGATCCTCTTTCTCCAAGAGGGGCATTATGCGCCCCTCGGGATGGAGAACGAGGGGGTAGAGGGGCACGGGCCGCCGGTCCTCGTGGATTACCCGGCAGGGCTTTTCCCTGATGCGGGAGAGCCAGGAGGCGATCTCATCGGCGTTGCCCACCGTCGCCGACAGGAGGAGGAGGTTGATCCGCCGGGGGAGGTAGATCATGATCTCCTCCCAGACCACCCCCCGGTCGCGGTCCCCCAGGTAATGGGCCTCGTCCAGGACCACGAGGTCGCAGGGGAGATCCTCGCCGCGGTGCATGGCGTCGTAGAGCTGGTTCCTCAGGATCTCCGTGGTCCCCACCAGGATGGGGGCGTCGGTGTTCTCCTTCGTGTCCCCCGTGAGGATCCCGACGGAGGACTCCCCGAAGCGCTCGCCGAACTCCACCCATTTGGCGTTGCTCAGGGCCTTGAGGGGGGAGGCGTACCAGCAGCGGCCTCCGGCGGTGAAGATGTTCCTGATGGCCTCCTCGGCGATCCAGGTCTTTCCCGATCCCGTGGGGGCCGTGACGATACAGTCCCCCTCCCTGACGGCCTCCACGGCCCGCAGTTGGAAGTCGTCCGGTCGGAAGGGCGAGGCCTCGGGACGACCGATCTTGGCGAAGACCCTCTTGAGGACCGGCTCCGCCGTGGGCCGCAGGCGCGTCACGGCGGGGGTCCCGGTACGGCGTCGTCTGGCGTGGGGTCTCCCCCGACGGGGATCGTGGCGGAACATGCCGCGGAGGTTATCACAAACCAAAACCTTTGAGAAAGACCTTTTCCGGATTGACAGGACCAGGGTTCTTGGGTATGGGCCGATGGTTTATTCCCTGTGGGGGTTAAAATCATCGTGACGGGGGAGAAGAAGGGGCCTCCTTTATTCTGGGGCTGGTGGGTGGTGATGGGGGCCTTTCTCGTCCTCGCCGTCAACTACGGCGCCCGCTACTGCTTCGGCGTGTTCCTGAAACCCATGGCGGAAGATTACGGCTGGTCCCGGTCCGTCATCTCCCTCGGCGCCTCCTTGAACATGCTCGTCTACTCCCTGGGGGCCGTCGTCATGGGCCGCCTCGTCGATCGCACGGCCCCGCGCTGGATCATCACCACCGGGGCCCTCATCGCCGCTCTGAGCTTCGTCCTCACGGCCTTCGTGAAGACGCCTTTGGCCTTCTATCTCGTCTATGGTTTGATGTGCGGCACGGGCACCGCCGGGATGGGGGTCGTGGTCGCCAACTCCTCCGTGGGGAAATGGTTCGTCCGCAAACGGGGGACCGCCCTGGGGATCACCACCATGGGCATCGGCTTCGGGACCATAGTCCTCACCCCCGCGGCGGGTTACATAGTGGAACACTTCGGGTGGCGCGTTGGTTTCCTCTTCCTCGGCGCCGTGGTCTTCATCGTGGGCGTCACCCTCTCCCAGATCCTCCTCGGGAAGAAATCACCGGAGGATCACGGTCTTGCGCCCGACGGGGGGACGACGTCGACACCCCCCCTGTCCTGCGAGGCACCGGCCGTGGACGAACGGCCTTCCTTTTCCGCCGTCCTCAAAGACAGCCGCTTCCGGGTCCTGGCGATGGGATTCGGCGCCGGGGTTATGGTCATGATGTCCGTCTTCATCCACCAGGTCGCCTTCGCCGTGGACCGGGGGATAGACAGGGTCGCCGCCGCCTCGTCCCTGGGGGCGACGGCCATGTCGGGACTGGCGGGGCAATTCTTCTTCGGCTGGCTGAGCGACCGGCTCCGGGACCCCAAATACGCCGCCTCATTGGGGATGGGGATCATGGCCCTGGGGATGGTCTTTCTCATCAGGGCCGAGGATGTCCTGGACCTGTACCTCTACGCCCTCGTCTTCGGTTTCGGCTACGGTTCTTTGGCCCCCATGATGCCCATCCTCTTGGCCGACCGTTTCGGGAGACAGGTCATGGGGACCGTCTATGGGTACGTGACCCTCTTCATCGGCGGGGGCGGCGCCGTCGGTCCCATCCTCGCGGGGATCTTCTACGACCGTCTCGGGTCCTACGACATCGTGTGGCTGGGAGATGCAGCCGTCCTCCTCGCGGCGGGGATCCTTCTCTTGAACCTCAGAAGGACAGAAGAAGGTCCGAGAGGTGAAAGGAGAAGCGCCGCGCCAGGGCCTTGAGGAGCGTCGTGTCCATCTCGGGGGTGTAGCGGCCCGGCACGCTGTCGCCGTGGTTGAGGCTGCCGATGACGCGGTTGGGCAGGTAAATGGGCGCGGCGGCGACGGATCTGAGGAGATATTTGTTTTTTTTCGGCATCAGCCTGAAGAAGGGCCTCAGATCGCCGCTGGCGAGGACGGGTTCCTTGCCGGCGGGGATGAGGGACTCGAAGACCTCCCGGGGCAGGAGACGCAAGCGGTCCCGCAGGGTCCTGATGCCCGAAAGGGCCACGGCCAGGTCCTCGTTGGCAGGTTCGTCGATGATGGTGAACCACAGGAAGGGAATGGCGAAGACATCCCCCATCCCCTCCACCCACGCCTCGAAGAGGGCCGGGACGTCCCCCGCGGCCATCAGCCTCATCTCCACCCGCCGGAACCCCTCGGCCAGGTCCTGGTTCCTCTTCATCATGTCTTGGACACCGTCCATGACTCAAGCCCCCTCCCAGGTGAATTCCGCCGCCAGGACGGTATGGTCCGATGGTTTCTCCCCGAGGCGCGGCCCCATGTCGATCCAGCAACGACGGCACCGCCGGGCGGCGGTCTCCGTGGCCAGGATGTGATCCACCCGCCAACCGAGACGGCGTTCCACCGCCCGGGGCACCCGGTAATCGAAAAAGGTGAACTGCCCCTCCTCGCCGGGGTGATGGAGGCGGAAACAGTCCTGGAAACCCCACCGCACGACCCCGTCGTAGGCCTCCCAGACCTCGGGGTTGAAATCGACGTGACCCAAAAGCCTCTTGGGGTCATGGACGTCGATGGCCTCCCGGGCGACGTTGAGGTCACCGCACCACACGATGGCCTCCTTGGGGTCCAGATGTCCTTCCAGGTAACGGCGGAAACGACCGAACCACTCGAGCTTGTAGCGGAAATGGGGGCTCGCCGTGTCGCGTCCCTGGGGGACGTAGGTATTGAGAACCATCAACCCCGGAAAATCCGTTCTCAGGAAGCGATCCTCGTCGGCCGGTCCCCCGTCGGAAAAACCGGCGGAGACGAAAAGGGGTTCCCGGAGGGAAAGGGTGGCGACGCCGTTGTACTGCCTCTCCCCCCGGCAGACGACGTGATAGCCCGCCTCCCGGAAGGCCTCCTTGGGGAAACGGCCGTCGTCCACCTTGGTCTCCTGGAGACAGAGGACATCGGGGCGGTTGGCCTCGAGCCACGCCAGGACCAAGGGGAGCCGCGTCCTGATGGAGTTCACGTTGAAGGTCGCGAGGATGAGCCTTTCCATTACCACCGCCTTTTAAGCAGCACCGACGCCCGGCGCCGATACCTCCTTATCATAAAAGATCCCTTTTGGAAAACCCGCCTTTATCCAGGCGGGATCATTTTTTTCTTGACAATAGAACGACCGTTCTATATAAAGGCCCCATGGAAGAAAAGAGGAACATGAGGAACGTGGCGGCCAGGATCGGCCGTTTTTTCCGGGAAAACAGGAGGATGCCCTCGTACGGGGAAATGACGGACCTCTTGGGGGTCCGCTCCAAGAGCGTGGTCCATTTTTGGATCCGCAAACTGGTGGAGGCGGGGGTGGTGGAAAAGGACAACGCCGGGCGTCTCATCCCCACCCGGCGCCTCTTCGCCATACCCGCCGTCGGTGCCGTCCATGCCGGTCTGCCCGCCCCCGAGGAAGAGACCGTGGGTGACCTCGTGTCCCTCGACGAGTACCTCATCGAGAGGCCCGACTCCTCCTTCCTCCTCCAGGTCACGGGCGATTCCATGACCGGGGCCGGCATCATGGACGGCGACTGGGTGGTCGTCGAGCGGGACCGGCCCGCGAAGGGGGGAGACATCGTCGTGGCGGAGGTGGACGGCGAGTGGACCCTCAAGTATCTACGCCGCGAGGGTAATGATTTCTATCTGGAGGCGGCAAACCCGGCCTATGGGCCCATCCGACCCCAGGCGGGCCTGCGCCTCGGCGGCGTGGTGACGGCCGTCATCAGGAAGTACCACCCATGAAAGGACGTGTGATTATGGCGACAACGGCGACGGCCCAAGGCCTGTGGAGACGCCGGGAAGCAGGCAGGATCACCGCGAGGCGCCTGGAGGGGCTCGACTGGGAAGAGGTCCTCCTCCGGGCGGAGGGCTGGGTGAACGGCTTCTCCCGGGCCGTCATCGTCCTGGCCCTTCTCTATTTCTCCGCCGTCCTGACGCCCCTGGTCCTACCCTGAGGCCCTTCACTCCCCGATGATCTTCACCAGAACGCGCTTTCGCCGCCGGCCGTCGAACTCCCCGTAGAAGATCTGCTCCCAGGGCCCGAAGTCCAGTTCGCCTCCCGTCACGGCGACGACGACCTCCCTGCCCATGACCTGTCTCTTCAGATGGGCGTCGCCGTTGTCCTCCCCCGTAAGGTTGTGCCGGTACCTGGAGACGGGCTCGTGGGGCGCCAAGGTCTCCAGCCATCGTTCGTAGTCCTCGTGGAGGCCGGGCTCGTCATCGTTGATGAAGACCGAGGCCGTGATGTGCATGGCGTTTATCAATATCAACCCCTCACGGATCCCGCTCTCCCTAAGGCATTGCCGGACCTGAGGGGTGATATTGACAAAACCGCGGCGCGTCGGCAGGTGGAACCAGAGTTCCTTGCGGAACGATTTCACTGCCCGCCTCAGAAATTCTCCGCCAGGACCTCGTAGTAGGACTGGGGATGGAGGCAGGCGGGGCAGTTCTTCGGGGCCGTCTCCCCCTCATGGACGTAGCCGCAGTTGCGGCAATGCCATTTGACGACCGTCTTTTTCTGGAAGACCTCTCCCTTTTCGATGTTTTCCGCCAGTTTGCGGTAGCGGGCCTCGTGGAACTTCTCCACCTTGGCGATCTGGTCGAAGGAACGGGCGACTTCGGGGAAGCCCTCCTCCCGGGCCACCTTGGCGAAATCGCTGTAGATCGTGGTCCATTCCATATTCTCCCCCTCCGCCGCGGCGAGGAGGTTGGACCTCGTGTCACCGATGACCCCGGCGGGGTAACCCGCCGTGATCACGACCTCGCCGCCCTCGAGGTACTTGAAGAAGACCTTGGCGTGTTCCTTCTCGTTATCCGCCGTCTCCTGAAAGATCTCGGCTATCTGCTCGTACCCCTCCTTGCGCGCCGCCGAGGCGAAAAAGGTGTACCGGTTCCTGGCCTGTGATTCCCCGGCAAAGGCGGCCAGAAGATTCTTCTCCGTCTGGGTCCCCTTGATGGACTTGCTCATATCTAAACCTCCCTTGAATATTTGTTCTTCACTTCAGGCGCGGATCGATGCCCGTAAAGCCGCAGTCGGGCATGTAACAGGTGATGTTCAAAAACTCACAGGCCTTGCCGCAGACCGGGCAGGTCTGGGGCGGTGTGACGGTCTGGATAGTGTTGCCGCAGTTGCTGCATTTCCAGAATTGATCGGGTGGGGCCTTTTTCTCTTCCGTCATGATCGTCTCCTTCCCCCTTCATGATTGTCCATAATAAGACATAAAAACCTCATGTCAAGGAAAGAGGGACAAAAAGGTTGTCCGCCCTCCCTTTGTTTGTTAATAGACCCCCAGGAGGAACGCGAAGGTGAACATAATCCTCGGGACGGCGGGTCACGTCGATCACGGCAAGACGACCCTGGTCAAGGCCCTGACGGGGGTGGACACGGACCGTCTTAAAGAGGAGAAGGAACGGGGCATCACCATCGAGCTGGGGTTCGCCCCCCTGAGGCTCCCCGGGGGTGCCAACGTCGCCATCGTCGACGTCCCGGGCCACGAACGGTTCGTCAAGAACATGGTGGCGGGGGCGGCGGGTATCGATCTGGTGGCCCTCGTGATCGCCGCCGACGAGGGCGTCATGCCCCAGACGCGGGAACACCTCGCGATCTGTTCCCTCCTCGGGATCCGCAAGGGCCTGGTCGCCCTCACGAAGGTGGACATGGTGGACGACGAATGGCGTTCCTTGGTCATGGAGGACGTTCGCGAATTCCTCAACGACACCTTCCTCAGGGGGGCGCCCATTGTCCCCCTTTCCGCCGTCACGGGTGAAGGTCTCCCGGAATTCCTCGCCGCCCTGACCAAGGTGGCGGCGGAGGTGGAGAGAAGGGCCGATCTGGGGATCTTCCGCCTCCCCGTGGACCGGGTCTTCACCATGAAAGGCTTCGGAACGGTCGTCACGGGCACCTTGATCTCGGGCCGCACCAAGGTCGGGGCGGACGTGGAGATCATGCCGGCGGGGATAAAGGCCAAGATCAGGGGTATCCAGGTCCACAACGAGGCCGTGGAGGGGGCGGAGGCGGGGCAGCGTACGGCCTTGAACATCCAGGGTCTGGACAGGACGGCCATCGCCCGGGGCGACATCCTCACGGACCCGGGATTTCTCAGGCCCTCCCGGCGCCTGGACATCCACCTCCACTATTTAGAGGCCAACCCGAAGGCCCTCAAGGACCGATCGCCCGTCCGCTTCCACGCGGGGACCAGCGAGATCATCGCCCGCCTCCATCTCCTGGGCGCAGACTCCGTCCCCCCGGGGGGTGAGACCTTCGCCCAGCTCCTCCTGGAGAAGCCCACGGCCCTCGTGGGGGGCGACCATTACGTCCTGAGGAGCTACTCCCCCGTCACCACCATCGGCGGGGGCGTGGTCTTGGACCCCGAGGCCTCGAAGCACCGCCGCCAAGAGAAGACCCTCGAGAGAGATCTCAGGACCCTCCTTGAAGGCCCGGCGGCGGACAAGGCGGCGGTGATCCTCAATCGCTGCGGCCTCCACGGGGCGACGGAGCGCCAGATCGTCGTCCGGACCGGCATCGCCCGCCCACGCCTGAGAACCATCCTCGAGGACATGTTTTCCAAGAAAGAGGCCTTCCTCGTGGACCCCGACGAGAGATTGGCCGTGGCGGCGGCCCCCTACACGAACCTCAGGGATACGCTCCTCGGGGCGATACACCTCTACCATGAAAAAAATCCCCTCAAGGAGGGTATGCCCCGGGAGGAACTGAGGAGCACGGCCGGTGTCTATATCCATCCCCGTCTCTTCGCCATGGTCCTGAGGGACCTGGAAAAGGCGGACCTCGTCATCGTAGACCGCGAATATGTCCGTTTACCCCAGCATCGGGTGAAACTGGCGGGTGACCTGGAGGAGCTGAGCCGGATCATCCCCGCCGTCATCAAGGAGGCCGCCCTGGCGCCGCCGACGGTGAGGGAGATCATGGAGAGGTTCCCGGGTCGGGAAAAGGCCGTTCAGGACGTCCTGGCGGTCCTCATCAAGGACGGGATCCTCGTCAAGGTGACGGAGGACCTCTATTACGACCGGGGCGTCCTGGAGGACCTCAAGGAGGACTACCGCTCCCTCCTCCTGCGGGACGGTAAGGCGACACCCGCCTCCTTCAAGGAACTGACGGGCCTCAGCCGTAAGTTCATCATCGCCCTCATGGAGTACTTCGACCGGGTCAAACTGACGATCCGCACGGGGGAACACCGCATCCTGAGGGGCAGGTGAGGGGATGGGCCTGGGGGGGCTCAGGGATTCAGAAACCGTCGCGGCGGTACCGGTCCGTTTCTACGAAGGGGGCGGGTGGCGGGAAGGGACGGCCGCCCTCATCGGGGAAAGGGATCTCGAGATCTTCGTCAACGGCGTCTTCTGGCGAAGCGTTTCCTCCTCGGGCCTCCACCCGGAGGAGCTGGCGGCGGGGCTTCTCTTTACCTCCCGTGTCATCGCCGCGAAGGGGGACATCCTGGATCTGCGCCACGACGGAGAAGCAGGGAGGGTGCGGGTCGCCATCAAAAACATCCCCCAGGGCGAGGGAAGACCATCCGTGGTCCCCGGCCCCGTCCCTGACGCCCCCCTATCAAGACCACCGAAACCCGACCTCCCGGAACCGGAGACGATCCTCAGTCTCATGGAACGGATGGTGGAGGCGGCGACCCTTCACGACCGTACCCGCGGTACCCACGCGGCGGCCCTCGCCGACAGGGGCGGCCTCGCCGTCGTCCGCGAAGACGTGGGCCGCCATAACTGCATCGACATGCTCGCGGGCTGGGCCCTCTTCCAGGGGGCGGACCCCGGGGGGATGTGGGTCTTCAGGACGGGACGCCTCTCCCGGGACATCGTGGAGAAACTCCTCACCATGGGGGTGAGGGTCGTCTGCTCCCTCGGCGTCCCCACCTCCTCGGCCCTGGACGCCGCCGTCTCCGGAGGGCTTATGGTCATCGGATCCGTTCGCCGTGACCGCCTGACCCTCTTTACGCCCCAACCGACCGGGGATTGAAGTTATCCGGGCCTTCCGCAAGGCCTTGCGGACATCCTTTCTTGACACACCCCCGCCTTGCCCATATACTCATCGCCGCCTCCGCCGGGACCTTTCACGGCCTCGGGCCCGGGGTGACTTCACAGGGGGGACCATGAAAAAAACCGTCTTCATCAAGGACATACGCCCCGGCGACAAGATCAGCGATTTTTTCATCGTCGCGGAGAAGAATTCGGCCTTTTCCCAGAAGGGGGCACCCTACCTGAACCTCCGCCTCCGTGACCGGACGGGGGAGCTGGACGGCAAGGTGTGGGATAACGTGGCGGAATTGGAGAAGCGATTCAGGAAGGGGGACATCGTCTTCCTCCAGGCCCGGGCCGTCAGTTACAAAAACGCGACCCAACTCTCCGTCCTCAACATCCGCCCGGCCCAGGAGGAAGAGATCGAGATCGCCGATTATCTGGAGGCCTCCTCGGGGGACATCGAGGCGATGTTCAGGGAACTCGGCATCTTCGTGGACAAGGTGAAATCACCTTCCCTGAGGGCTCTCCTCAAGGCCTTCTTCGATGACCAAGCCATAAGGGAAGGCTTCAAACGGGCGCCGGCGGCCAAGGCGTTTCACCACAATTACATCGGCGGCCTCTTGGAACACACCCTCTCCGTCGTGCGCCTGGTGGACATGGCGGCGGACCACTACGGCCAGGTGGACCGGGATATTCTCATCACGGGGGCCATCCTCCACGACATCGGCAAGATCCAGGAGCTGTCCTTCGAAAGGCTCCTCGAATATACCGACAGCGGCCGCCTCATCGGTCATATCGTCATGGGCGTCGAGATGCTGGACAAGAAGATATCCGGCCTGGAAGACTTCCCGGAAGACCAGGCCCTGGCCCTCCGCCACATCCTCCTGAGTCACCACGGCGTACTGGAGTTCGGCTCCCCCAAAAGGCCCAAGACCGTCGAGGCCCTCATCGTCCACCACATGGACGACATGGACGCCAAGGTAAAGGCCTTCCGCCAATCCATCGCCGGGGCCGCCGAGGACGAGGAGTCTCCCTGGACACCCTATCACCGCCTCTTGGAACGCTACATCTACAAGGGTTGAGGCCGATAAGGGGAGTGCCTGCCCTTAGAAGATAAGGATCGTCAGGACGACGAGGGCGAAGAGAAACAGGATATTGCCGATAAGCCTCTTGGAGGCGTGTTCCCGAAGGTCCTGCCACCGGACGGTGTCCTGCCGGTTCTCGAAGAGGAAGGTGGAGAGGAAATAAAGGGCGAAGACAGGTGGGACGAAGAGGAGAAGGGCCGCCACCACCCCGTGGACATGGGGTCTGGCCAACAAGAGGAGACAGGCGCCGTACACCCACAGGGCCGTGTAAATCCCCAACAGACGCGTCCTTTTCATGGCGGGATCCTAAGGGATGCCACGGACCGAAGTCAAGCCCATTCCGGTGGAGATGAAGAAAGGGACACGTCCGGGGACGGGTGGATCCGATCGCCGGGGGGACTGGCGGTGGCAGTTGGCCGCCCGGTTCCGCACCCTGGATGAGATTCCCCCCTTCATCGCCCTGGACCGCAACGAGACCGAGGCCCTGAAGGCGGTGCTGGCCGCCTACCCCCTCGCCGTCACCCCCTATTACGCCTCTCTCATCGAGGCGGACTCACCGGCCGACCCCATACGCCGCCAGTGCATCCCCGACATCCGGGAGATCCAAGAAGATCCCCAGGTCTCGGAAGACCCCCTTGGCGAGGGCGACCATTCCCCCGTCCCCGGCCTCATCCACCGCTACAGTGATCGTTGCCTCGTCCTCGTCACGAACGTCTGTCCCGTCCTGTGCCGCCACTGCAACCGAAAACGACTCTGGAGACGCCGTGCCCGGGTCCTGACGGCGGCCCGCCTGCGTCAGATCACGTCCTACATCGCCGCCCGTTCGGGGATTCGGGAGGTCATCCTCTCGGGGGGTGATCCCCTGACCCTGCCTGACGAGTCACTGGCCCGCCTCCTCCACGCCTTCCAGGAGATCCCCCACGTGGAGGTCATCAGGATCGGCTCACGGGCGCCCGTCACCCTTCCCATGAGGGTGACGGAAGATCTCTGCAACCTCCTGCGCCGCTTTCGGCCCCTCTGGTTCAACACCCAGTTCAACCACCCCCGGGAGCTCACCCCCGAGGCGGCACAGGCCTGCGAACGCCTCGTCTCGGTGGGGATCCCCGTCTCCAACCAGTCCGTTCTCCTCAAAGGGGTCAACGACGACATCGAGACGATGAGAGACCTTCTCTACGGCCTCCA
>Ga0208198_1001348_pt1 | contig 21823 bp, 25 predicted proteins | sample AD_JPNTR2_MetaG_FD_184446 | JGI IMG/M metagenome (GOLD analysis project Ga0208198, IMG submission 184446) | Active sludge microbial communities of municipal wastewater-treating anaerobic digesters from Japan - AD_JPNTR2_MetaG (SPAdes) (version 2) | ecosystem: Engineered > Bioreactor > Anaerobic...
TAACGGGGACCGGTAGGAAGGCGGTGGTCGTAACGACCCCCGAAAACCGATAACCCTTGGAGGGGGAGCGGTGAGGAAACCCCATACCGAACGCTCCTCCCCTCCCTCTCCACATTGACCCCGATGGCAGGTGACTTTCGCCTCCCGGGATGGTATCAGGTGGAGAACCGTCAAGTATTATGGAAGAGAGAAGGGGTAATGTCAGTCTCACGGCCACCGCATGGTTCGATGGTGCGTGCTCCGGTAACCCTGGTCCTATGGGGATCGGGGGGGTCATCGAGCTTTCCGATGGTCGGAGGATCACCGTCAGCAAATACATTGGCTGGGGGACAAACAACGTGGCCGAGTATAAGGCATTGATCGAGGTTCTCGATCAGTTGAACGAACTCGGCGTTACCTCGGCTGAAATATATGGAGACAGCCAGCTCGTCGTCAATCAGGTGATGAACGCCTGGAAGGTGAAAGACAATGATATGGTCCGTCTGTGGGGAGCGGCCAGATCTCTTATGAGGAAGATTACCGCCAAGGGCGACGGCAAAGTGAGGGTGTATTGGATCGAAAGGGATTTTAACGTCGAAGCTAATGATTTGGCTTCGGTCTCTATTAAAGAAGCGGGAGCGAAGCGACGAAGTCGGTTCAGCTACAATAGTCTGTTCGGAACCAAGAGGAGGTAATAAGAGGTGGTGTTGAAAAACAAGTATTGTGTTGAGGTATGGGACAGGAGACGGAAGAAATACCGCATCCACTCATATCACAAGAATCGGCTCTACGCGGAGATCCAGGCCGAGATCAAGAAGGGCGGGGGCGATAAGGTCCGGCTCGTCTATGACGGTCAGGTGTTGACCGAGTGGAAACCGGAGGATTCGGTCGCGGCCACCGCAACGGCGATTCTCTAAACAGGGAGACTGATAACCTGCATGGATGCTTAATCATGCGGGTTTTTTTGTCTCTTGACATTTTGATTGTTTTGATATATACTGTAATCAAGCAAATGGATATGGAGGTGAGCATGAACAACATCAGTTATCTGGTCGTCTCGGGGGACAAAAACGAGGTGTCTTCCTTCATGTCCTCCGGGCTCATCAGGGACGAGTATAGGGGATTCTTCGGATCGGCGTTTGCCGGTTATGTCCTCAATAAGAATGGGATGCACCTGCATTGCGTTTCGGCGTGCGATGTCTACACCGCTCGAAGAGTTACCCTGCATCTCATAATAAACTGGACGACGCTTCGCTTCGCCCTCGTCCACGATATCAAGACCGACGAGGGGGCTACCGTGGCCCGGATGTGGATGGCGGGTGAACGCGGAATGGTGGTGGATGAAGGTGGGGAGGTGTGCGCCGCGTCGTTGGAGGAGGACGACCACGAAGGCCAGGTGGTGATGGTGGCGGTAGATCCCGATTGTTGTGTAATGTGACTGATAACAGGGAAACGATATGCTGGCAGATATTCTTCACAAGGTTGCCGCCGAAGCGGTAGCGGCAAAAAGGGCGGCGGAGGGAAAACCGGCGGTAGAGCCCTACCGACCCCGGCCATCGCTCGCCGGACCGGAGAGGTGCCTGCGCCAGTTGGTATACATGGCGCGGGAAATACCGCCGTCCAATAAGATGAACGAGAGGTTCGTCGTTGTTCTGGAAGATTCCTCTTGGCACGAAGAGTTTACGGCTTTTCTGAACAATCTGACCGCATACACGCTCCACAGCAGACAGAATCCGGTAAAGTGCGGCGTGGTTACGCACAAAGGGGAGCCCTTCGAGATTTGGGGTCACATCGACGGGATCATCACGGATTCCGTCGGGGTGAGCCGCCTCTGGGAACACAAGGCGATAAATCACTTCACCTGGCAAAGATATCTCGCGGGCCATTTCCCCCTCGATTACCTGACCCAGGTGTGCCTCTATCTGTATGGGCTCCGGGAAGATGCCCAGGAAATCAGGGAGGCCGTCCTATTGGTAAAAAACAAGAACACGTCGGCCTACCTCGAGTTTCTGCTGGATTACGACGTGATCGGAGACCGCCTGACAGTAAAACACGTCCTGGCTTCCGACGGGACATATAAAAGCGGGGCGAATCCCCAGGTGTTCACGGGGTTGTACTCCTACGCCATGAAACGGTTCGAAGAGATCGAGACCCACCGAAAAAACGGAACGCTCCCCGGGAGGGAGTATGAATGGAAAACGGACTGGCAATGCAGTTACTGTCAGTATCGGGATGCGTGCATGAGAGACGGCGATGCCGATATATGCGGAGACATCGTGCTGGACAAGGCCACCGCCACGCTGGCGCGGGAGTACCGACGGCTGGTCGGCGAGAAAAAGATCCTTGAAAACAAGGTCAATGGGATCGAAAAGGCCCTGCGCCTCTACCTGAGTACCCGCAAGGTCAACCGTGTCGAAGGAAACGGCTGTATGATCGAGATTCGAACTCAGGCGAGAAAACGCCTGGATAAAAGCCTTCTGCCCGAAGACGTGATCAAGGCGGCAACCGTAACGGATACCGTGGAAATACTGAAGGTTGTCGCTGATATGGGTGAACATGGAGAGTCATAATTTAATCTTGACAATCTTGCTATCTTGATGTATCGTATTAGCAAGAATTGAAAAGCGGGAGGTAAACCATGATGGATGATGTTGCGATGAACAACAACTCACTGTTTCGACACAGGTTCACCCGCATCGTGGGCGTGTCGGAAAGACGCAGGCTCCCCCGTCTGGGGAAAATAAGGCTCGGCGTCAAAGCGGTAACGGGATCAGGGAAGGAATACCCCCGCGAGGTGGACTACTTCGTTGTTCCACCTGAAGTGGCCGCCGTGTACGGCGAACGGCCCAAATCGCTCGATGTCATGTTCCCCATCAACGACCTGGATACGGTGTTTCCGCAGGCCCTCAAATACTACGGCAGCGGTCGCGGACTGAAGTGCATCGGAAACGGCGTGACGGCCATGAGCCTCGATGAGAACACCCAGGCTATGGTCGAACGGTCCTGCCCCTGCTCGCGTCTGGAAAAAGGCGGCGGATGTATGAGACGGGCCTCCCTGATGGTCCTGCTCCCCAAGGTGTCCCTCGGAGGGGTGTACCAGATCGACATGTCCTCCTGGAACAGCATCGTGGATATCAACTCGGGGATCGACTACATCCAGGCCCTCATCGGACGCTTCGCAATGGTCCCCCTGATCCTGAGCCGGGTGGCAATGGAGGTGCAACACCAGGACGGACGCACCGTCCACTACCCCCTGAGACTCCTTCTGGCAAAGGCCGACGAGAGCACCATCATGGGGCTTCGCAGCGACAACCAGCGGGTCCTCGAGGCGGCAGCCCGCATCGCCATCGCCGCACCCGACGACAGCAACCCGGCCTACGATGTAGGCATACAGGAAGCCGAGACGGAAGACGATATCCCGGCTACCGTCGTCTATAAGCTGAACAGGGACAACGGGCCCGTCGAACCGGTTCCGCCCGTGGCGAACCCTCCTGACGAGACGGACAAAAAGGCCCAGAACGCCAAGCCCGGTAAAAAGAAGGACGAAAATAACAACATCGGTGCAAAGAATACACCATTTGAGCCGGAACCGACGGACGGAAAGCCCGTTTCCTCGGCCCAGCAGGCCGCCATCGTCAGACTCGCTATGAGGGCCGGCTTCAACGCGGATGACGTAATCGAAAAGGTCAAGACTCTCAGCTTCGACCGTGCGGCAAAACTGATTACGGCTCTCCAAACAGGAGACACCTCGTTCTTCGGTAAGGCAGCTTAACAATAACAGTACATAACAAACACAAAGCAAACAAATAATATATAATAGGAGGATTAAGGAAATGATCAACAGGGCGATTCTGGTAGGAAGACTGGGGCAGGATCCCGAAGTGCGGTACACGCCGGACGGTATGTCCATTGCGAACTTCACCCTCGCCACCGACGAGGTTCGGAAGGACAAGAACGGCGAACGCATCAAAAAGACGGATTGGCACCGCATCGTGGCCTTCGGAAACCTCGCGGACATTTGCACGAACTACCTCGCCAAGGGTCGGCTCGTGTACATCGAGGGCCGCATTCAGAACCGGAGCTATGAGGACAAGGACGGCATCAGGCGCAACGTCAGCGAGATCATCGCCAACACCATGCAGATCCTGGATCGCAAAAACGGCGACGGTCACGACGCCCACAGCGCCCACGCCGGAGGTGCCAACCGGGAAGCCGTGGTTCCTTCGAAACCGGGCCTCCCCGAGTGGATGGACACCGCCGAGATCGACGACGACGTGCCGTTCTGAATACGAAAGGGTTTCGCCCGGGTAACCCGGATAGCCCGGGCAGCCCTGCTCCCCACTCGGAGTTTAACTGTAACACCTAGAGTGTTCTTGACATCAGGTCCGATATCCGGGTAAGGCAAAAGCAGAAATGGGAGGTTGGGAGGAAATGGTCGATAATGACGCGACGAAGACGGTGGCGGAGCCCGTCGCCATGTCCGGCGAATACAGTACGGAACCGACGAAGACGGATACCACCGGTGAGAACGCAAAGGCACACCGCCCCCGCCCCAAGGAGGGATCCCTCCTGGTGAGAAACGTGCCGGTGAGGGTAAAAATGAAGTTCAAGGCCTACTGCGCCCTGCGAAACGTGAGCCAGCAGGACCAGGTGATAAACCTTATAGAACGGTGGGTGAACCAGCAGGAACAGGAAAGAGAAAAGGAAAGGTAATCAGCCCCGTTCGATGGTCTTGATCTGCGCCTTCGCCAAGATCCGGTGTTTTGAAACAGTTCGGGCCGTGGTAGAAAAGCCCACGGCCCGGTATCTATCGCCGGTTTACTTGTAATAGCCGCACACGAGGATCACGTCGCCCGTCTTCTCGAAGTAAACCACCTTGTCCTCGACCTTCTTGCTCACGGGATTCGTCCATTTGTACTCGACGGTCCCTTTGCCCTTGGTCTTGGCGATATCGACGATCTCCTTGATAAACTGCTTGCCCGCTGTGTCCTTTCCTAACGCTTGTTGTTGCCTTTGCCAGCAGCAGCCTCGTTTTCCTGATGCATGATCTCCTCGATGGCCTCGGCAACAGACATACCCCGATCGGTAAGCTGTTTGATCGCCAAATACTCATCCGCCTTACTCGTGTAGAGTAACTGGGTGAACCGATCCACGACAAGACGACCAATACCAATCCCATCGGGAGTGTAAAGGAATATCTCGCTGTAATTCCCCGTGTCCGTATGGACCGACTTCAAGAGTTCATATAGGCCCTCCGATAACACCACCTTCTGGCTTTTCTTGAGGGCCTCGATGCTCTCGGCGCGCTGACGCAGTAAGAACATATAGTCCGCGTTCTCAACTATGGCTATGCCAGCGGGAATTTTGTAAAAGTCGTTCACACTCTGCGTAATGGTGATACAACCACCGCTGTACTTACGGAACCGACGATAACCGGTCTCCATAAACTGAGACGTGTTGCCACCAGTAAGCAGGTCCCAGGCCTCGTCAATGATCACCAGCTTGTTCTGACCACGCTTCATCATCTCCTGCTGAATCGTGTAGATCAGACTCAACAGAACCACTTCCTGCAAATCTTTTTTGGATTTCAACTCTTCGAGTTCGAGGACGACAAGCTGAGCGTCGGGGGCAAACGAGCTGCGACCTTCAAAGAAGGCCGCATAAGATCCCTGTCTGGTGTACGGGTATAACCGCTTGCCCAAATCGTTTTGACGAGGATCACTCTGGGATGTCAGATAGTTGGCAATATCGGTTACGGTCGTGTCCTGACCCCGACGGGCAAAGCATTCTTTAATGGCCTCCTCAAGATACGACATAGACAAGTCGTCCAACGGCGTGTTGGATGCCATCTGGGCGATGATGGTTTTTAACATCGGCATCTCCTCGTTGATGTCGTACACAGAGGAGAAGGGGTTGATGCAGGTCGGCGACTGAGTGTCGAACACCAAGAAGTCCCCGCCCAGGAAAGAGCATAGCTTCTCGTAACTGCGCCCGACGTCAATCACCCATATCTTCGCGCCAATCCCGAGATAACCGATGATCATGTCGTTGACAAAAAAACTCTTGCCCGCTCCCGTAGAGGCACACACGATCCCAGAGTAACCGCCGCGCTTGTTGGAAAAGATATCAATGAACTGCAACTGCCCACGACGGCTGATCAGGGGGACAACGTGACGGCCGGTTCCGGGCCAGTCGGCCTGGAGGGGACACAGCTCGGCGGTGGTGAGCGTTGTTAAAGTGCGACGCCGACGCAGATCCCGTTGAGCGCCCTTCTGGTAACACAACGGCAGGGACTGCAAGATCACCGGCAACTGTATGTAGGAATCCTCCTGGAGAATGAACCCGAAACCGCGATAGATCGTCTGCAAAATGCTCGATACAGCGTTCATCTCCGTTTCGGATTCCGAGTACGTAAACATATTCATGTACGAGTAAAACGGCGTGGCCCCGTGCTCCAGATCGTCATTGTAACGATCAAAGTGCTGTTTGCGGAGGGCCAACTTCGGGATCCAACTCGCCAACTGACCCACGGCCTGGTAGGTGGCAATCATCGACTTGTTTTGAATCTCACGGCGTGCAGATATAACGTCCGGGTACTCACAGTTCATGTTGATCACCAACGGAACGCCGATCTGCTTGACGTTCTGGAACATATCACCAATGTAGTTGATGATGTTGGCATAATTCCATTGTTCGGGATACTGCTTTACCGTGAACGACCGCACATAATACCCATCAATGACCAGGTGACTCTGTTCGACCCTGATCTCGTTGTCGCCGTAAATCAACTGATCTTTTATCGGAACCGCAGGGTCGTAGTGCAACGCTACGTTCTGATCGTGACCGGGGTTCAGAAGCTCACACATCGTGCGGATGAACTCCTCGGGAGACACGTAGCTGGGTCCCAGTCCGGCAGTATTCAAGGCTTGGTAAGTGGTTTCCCGTATCGGAGGAATGATGTTGAGAATCGTCTCCTCGATGGCCTTCGGGGTGTGAGCGCAAGGAACAAGCACAGACACAAGAATCTGATAGTTTTTTACTCGAATGTCCGCCCCCTTGAACAGAGAACGCCGAGTCCCCTCTTTGAGGAAATCGGCCCTCTTACGGGCGATGTCGGTATACACGGAATCGCCGTGAACGTTCGCACGATAGAGAACGTAACTGTCGAGATAGTGATCTATGTTTTTCGACGAGTAGAGCATAAACTGGATCGAGGTCCCGGGAGGAAACGAAGACTCGAACAAACCCCGCAGAGACGACACGGCCCCGTGGTCAGGAAACGGCAGGGGGTGACAGGCATACACCAGACCTACACCGTGATCCAGGATGTACGCTTTCGAGTCTTTATCGTAGGCAAGATAAGGGAGAAGCTCAGATAGTGAGTACCTTTTTAGGAGCAGTTTTGCCGCTTTTAACGATTCCATTTCCACCCTCGTCGGGTTTCACAAGCCGTATGGTAAACGGTTTGTAGGACATAATTTCCGCCCGGCCCCGCATAAGCAACAGCCTTGCGCGGGCCGGACGGCAGGGGCGTAGAGGAGTCCCGTCGTAGTCGATAACTTGCACAGTATATGAGTTCAACGCCATCGCCTCGCTCTTTTTCATATACGCCCCCTGTTTTTGTAGTGTCCCGGTTTGCTATGAATACTACTTCTTCGGGGTGTACACACCGGCGACGATCACGAAATCATCGGCCTTCTTCATGTAAACCTTCTTCGGCTCCACCTTCTTGCTGACCGGGTTGGTGTACATGTACTCGAACCACGCCTCACCCTTCGCCTTGGCAAGCTCGACACCCTCTTTCACGAAATACTTGCCCTGGGGATCACGAAGCTCGTTCATATTCATCATGTGGAGCTTGTGGTTGTAGGGGTGGGCAATGCAGGTGTAGTAGGGGTTCCAGGCCCACAAGAACACGTAGAGTTCCCCCTTGGCAAACTGCCCTTTGGGGTTTTTGATTTCAGACAACAGGGCGGCCTTGCCGTGCTGTTTGTAGTAGTCATACGCCTTGAGCACCAGGCCCTTCGCCTCCGACTCGGGCGAAGCGGCATACGCCGACACGAGACCGGCAAAGACCATCAGACAACACACCATAACCGACAACGCCTTCATACTCTTTCTCATGTTCTAACCTCCTCAAAGATAGACAGTTTTTTTGATGTTTTGCTATATTTGGAAATCATGCCATTCATCCCTCTTCGTTCGGGGAAGCGTGGGAAGGCGGGGTTGGGACTTCCGTTTCGGCGCCGCCTCTTCCTCTTCCTCGGGAAGCAGGGGGATCATGGCACTCTTCCTCGCAATGGTCTCGTGCAGGTCCTTGACGAAGCTCTTCTGACCGTTATCGTCCTCGAACACGAAATAGGACATCATCTCTCTGAGAACCTCGGCCTTCTGCGAGGTCTCCATCACCTTGCTGTTGATGAGACCGATGCTCTGGTTGATCTCCTTGATTCCCACGGCCTGCTCGTTGGTCGCGTTCACGATGTAGTCGATGTTGCTCTTGATGTCCGCAGCCTCGGCAGCCACAGTATCAAATGCACTCTTAACCTCCGTTACCATCTGGTGGCTCTCCCGAATCTTCTTCGTCACCTCTTCCACCATGACCGCTGTCCTCTTTGCCTCTTCAGCCGACTTGACGGCAAGATTCCTCACCTCCTCCGCGACGACAGCGAATCCGGCCCCATGCTCGCCCGCCCGGGCAGCCTCCACCGCCGCGTTCAGGGCCAGCAGGTTTGTCTGAAACGCGACATCATCAATGCTCTTCACGATACTGCTGATCTGCTCGCCCGCCCGGGCGACCTCGTTGATCGTCTGGTACAGTTGCCTGTTTGCTGTTGCCGCGTCATTGATGGCCTTCGCAGCCTTGTCCATTTTGTCGCCAATTGCCTTTGCGTTGGACGCCGTCTGTGTCGTGATCGCCTGCATCTCCTCGAGGGCGGAGGCAGTCTCTTCGACAGAGGCGGCCTGGGCCTGGGCCGACTCCGACAGGGCGGTGGCAGCCATCGCGGAATCAGACACTATGGTGTGCAATTTGATCCGCATCTCCTCCATAGCGGAAGCGGTCTGGCCGATCTCGTCCTGGGTGCCGACCACAATGGGTTTGTTGAGATCACCGGCGGCCATTGCAGAGAGATTTGTCTTCATCTGCGTCAGAGGGTTGCTTATGGCCCGACCCAGATACATGCCCGGAATCATAACAAGAACCAGCAGAACTACACAGGACCCAAGCATGATGAGGTTGAGCTTTTTCAGCATGGCAATCGTGTTTGTGCGGTCTTTGCCGATGAACAGAATTCCGCAGGGGACGCCATCAGATGACATGATCGGGGCGTAAGCGGTATCGTACTCAGTACCAAACAGCACGTTCTGACCGATAAAGGTGCCGCCGCCCTTTAGAACCGTGTTCACGATTTCGGTATTGTCCAGAGAGGTTCCAATCGCACGTTGTCCGTCCTTTTTGAGCGTTGTCGAAACCCGCTTCGTACCGGCAAAAATGGTACACTCAACATCAAAGATGTTCTTGATGCTGTCCACGAATTGGTGGGAGGAGAAGTCCGTGGCTATGATCAACACACCACCGATTTTCCCGTCATCGGTCTGCACAGGTGCAGCAGACATGGCGTAGATATGATCCCCGTATCTCTCGATGCCGCTTGCCGGTGTCCCGGACAAGGCGGTTTTGACCAACCGACCGGCCCCGGGTGTGAAGGCAGACAGGTCCTTTTTCTTGTCGTTGGACACCGAGATAACCTTGCCGTCGGGATAAGCCGAAGACACGATGTCATACTGCGCGGTCCCGAACTGGGTCTGAAGAGTCATCTCAGCCGCGACCGGATCGGCAAACATGGCCTTGATTTCACCACGATCAGCATACAACATCGCCTGCTGTTTCAACTGGTCCGTAGTAGCCAGCAGAGACTGGTACGCCATCTTGACCAGCTCGCCAGCCTGCTTCTGCGACTGCTTATGGTTGCTGTCGATGATGCTGACATAGCTTACGGCGACCATAGCGAAACCAATAAGCAACGCCGTCACAAGCAATAACCCATTGATTTTCCATCTCAAGGACAACTTTTTGAACTTGCTCACCATCTTTCCGAATCCCCTTCCTTGTTATTGATGACGCAAGTGTAATACTTCTTTGGGCGGTCTGCGTATTACTGTTACAACACAGAGTGAAAATAAAAAGAAGGAGTGCGAGTATAACAACCGATTATTATGATGGTTTCGGAGAGAATTTTAAGATCGTTGGGTATCCCCACCCCCGTCAGGGAGTTCAGGTTTGATCCGAAGCGGCGATGGAGGGTGGACCTCTGCTGGCCGGAACACAAACTGGCCGTGGAGATCGAGGGAGGAGTCTATCTGTACGGAAGACATAACCGAGCGGTGTCCTTTGTGAAGGACATGGAAAAGTACAACGCTTTGACCCTGGCGGGATACAGCCTGCTCCGTTTTACGCCGACACAGGTTAGGACAGGAGAGGCATGGCTGGTGGTTCGAGAATGGTTTGATAGATATTCCAGATCTGACGTCTGTCGTTGTAGCTTAACACTGTAGGGATAGACACAATTTCAGTCATACGTCATACATGGGTAGGACGGATGCCTGCAAGCCGAGACCGAACAGGGTCAGGCCGGCCAAGACGGACGTGATCGACAGAGGAAGATTCATCCTAGGAAAGTTGAGGGCGTACATAGTCGCAATGCAGAAGCCGTAGAGAAGACAGTAAACACAGTATGTTTCGTTCATCACTTGGAACCGCACCAGATACACCTCACCACCAATCGCACCGGACAGCAGCACGGTCAAGATCACAAGAACAGGCGCGTCGAGGCGGAGTGAAAACAACTCCCACACACCGAGAAGAAATAGCGTCTCCATATACGCCATACCGATCAGCTTCAGATCAATACCCAAAAGGCTCCCGCGCAGCGACGCGCACGATGTTTCGCAAGTGTTGTAGTACCACAGGATGCCGAGACCGACGGGAGGTACGATAAAGTTGATGTATTTGATGATCATAGCTCTATTATCTGATAGAGCAGACATAGAAAAAGCGGTGAGGCGCACATCAGACGCCCTCACCGCCTTCTCGAATGACACCCTTGTCCTTACAAGAGAGCCGTAACTAGTTCGTCGATCACGTCAGGAGTGAAGGTTACCGCCGCAGCAACACCGATGCCCGTGGCGATGGCAACCAGGGACTGACGGGCAATACCGGCCGCGATACCCACCAGGAAGGCAGCAATGGCGATTACCTTGCCCAGACCCCCCTTGGCCCAACCGTTGAGGGTGGAATACAGATTGTTGAACTCCGTCCCCTCGGTGCCCGCGTACACCGCCGTCGCCCACACCAGGAGCAGAGCCAGAATCACCAAACAATCCATGTAAGTAACTTTACGCGCCATATTTGTCTCGTTCTCCTTGTTGAGCTTAATGTGTGGCTGTTACGCCACCGCCCCTGACCAGGGGTTGATGGAGTTGAGGAGGTATGACGATCAAAGTCATCGCCCTTTCGGAAAGGGGTGTTGGGAGGTTCCTCCGGGTGTCATTCGACATAATAATACTTACTTGGTGGTTGTACTACCGCGACCTCGGCATGTTCAGTTTCAGCTCGGGCTGCCTGTCCGGTTTCCCAACGTTCTTGAATGAGTCATCCTTCTGTTCCTCTTTCCGCGTTTTCGCCTCCTCCTGTTTGCGCTTCCGCTCCTCCTCGGCCTTGTTTTTCGGGGCCGCCGGGGTTACCTCCTGCTCCTGCTGTTGTTCCTGAGTCGCGTCTTGATCGTCCAACGGATGGAGTTGGGGTTGTACGCCGATGGTCTGGCGCTCACCGAAGATCCAACGACCATGCTTATTGCTGATCTCCGTGAAAATGTACTCCGGCTGATGCAGATCACCGTCGCTATCCTCCCAGGGGGCAATCCAAATACGAACCACACGGGGAGGAAGACGAAGAGGCATCGGAACGTCGAGCTTCAGCGCCTTTACAGCTTCGTCACCCGGGGACGACCGCTTCTTTCCCGATTTAGATGCCCTACCCTTTTTCTTTGCCGAATCGGTGTCATCATCATCGTCGTCATCATCGTCATCCAACTCCTCCTGATACGCCCCCATCATCTTGTCCATCGTCGTCCGGTACTGCTCGCTCACGGAAGGACAACGCGGATCGTCATAGTGGCCCTTGTTTTTGCAAGAATAGTTAGCGGAACAACCGTACAGAAGGCCCAACGACAGCGTACAGAGCAATATCAGGATTGTGCGGATTGCTACAGTCCCGTTCAATTTATTTGCCCCCCGTCTCCATCAGATACCTTTTGATCTCGTCCACCTTGCGATAACCGGTGAGAATACGACCATCGGCTAGCACCATCGTGGGAGTCGCGTACACACCCTGAGAACGGGCATACTTGTCATTGCGGGCAATGGAATCCATGCACGCCTGCGTCGGCGAAGGCATGTCAACCTTTGGCGGCTGACCCTGCGTCACAGACCAGAGCTTGTCCAAGGTCTCCCCAGGGTTCGCAGAACAGATCACAGAGGCTGTACGCTTCACGTTATCCGTATTGTTTGCGTACAGGTTGATCAGATATATGTAGATCTCCGTGTCATTCAACTTCTTCAGCTCCTGATGAAGCATACGACAATGAGGACAGGTCAAATCGGAAAACACGACCAGCTTGTGTGCCCCCTTCCCTACCCTGATTGCGTCACCGGGCGGCAGAGCACTCAAATCCACACGACGCTTGCTGTCTACATGTTCCTGCGTGACGTTCCGCCGAGTCGCAGTCTCAAACACCTGACCCATAATGATATACTTGCCGTCCTGACTCATGTAGAAGGTGAACTGCGGCGTGATCACTTCATAAAGCCCCAGATAGTCGAGATACTCCACCGAGTTGATCTTGACGTTCGGCGGAGTCACGGTTTTGAGCTTTTCCTCGATCTGCGACTGAGATAGACGATCAGGACGGACCTGATCATTCGCCGCTCCAGCCTTGCCATGACCAAACCATACCGTAACGAATATCGTGACAGGAATGACCAGAATGCCAGTAATATATACATACCATTTGGAGATTTCCTTGTTTTTCATCGTATATACCCTCCTTGTGTGTTATGCAGGCCTCTTGCTGCTTTCCGTTATTTTCAGTTTCTGGCCCTTCAAAATCACGATTTCAATTTCACGGCCCGCGTCGATCTCGATGATGGGGAACATCTTCTCCGCCATTTTGAGGTAGTATTGCGCGATCATTTCGAGGGCGCGGCTCGCCCCACTATAAGCACCCGCTTCGGCTACTGAACCCAGTTCAGGGCGCACAATCCCCGCAGTTACGCTGTCCGAGGTGCCCGTCACCTGTAAAGAGGGAATCTGAGACGGTTTCAGGGCCGTCCCAATACCGCTGAGGGTGCCCGCAAATATCGCCATAGCAAGCTGCTGACCCTGCTTGCTGACCAGTCTGCCCCTGATCCCCAACTTGCCATCCTCACCAACCGCCTGCCCCTTCATCCCCACCTCGATCACCTTGCCGTCGGTGCGGATACACGAGAGAGTCTCGGTACGGATATAGGCCCTTTCATCCGACACGTTTCCAAACCCAGCACCAATAAGATGACATTCTTTGATATTCATTCGATAACGATTGGGTAATATGCTGAGATCGGTAACCATCATCAAAACAGGGTAAGGATCACTCTTCAGGCCGCCCGACGTCGGCGCGTCCAAACCAGACAGGAGAGTGGCCCGAAAAAAAGACCCGGCAGGAAGGTACGTCTCCGTGTCCTGCTTCTTTTTGGCGGATGCGAGCACAGCCTGCTTCTTCTCGGTCACCTTCTTGTCAAGAGACGATTCCTCACGAAACACACGAATACCCCCCTTCGCCGGTGGTGGGGTTGAGACCTGCATCCCGGCACCGGGAGAAGGCGATGGGGGTGATTTCAGATCAGAAAGGTTGGGATATGCCGGGGCTCCAGGGGGATGAGAGGTCGATGTGCAAGTGTTACCCTGACAGGTCGTCGTCGCTCCCGACTGCGGTTGCACTCTGGCCGCACCGGCATCAGGAGGAGGGGGAGGAGGAACCGTCACCACCCCACCACCTTCCTTCTTGACAAGAGAAGGCGGCAGCGGCAACCCCTTGGTGGGCATCGCAGGAGACGGGGTAACAGGCTTTTTCTTCGCTATTTCCTTCGTTTCGGCCAGTTCCTTTTGCAGACGCTCAATCTGTATCCTCAACTCCTCGTTGGATTTCTCAAGGGCCTTGATATTCTGCCCCTCAGCGGCAACCCAAAGGTCCTTCTCCACTTTGTCCGTCAACAGACTCATCTTCTTGCTGGTTTGCTGGGCTAACTTCTTCTCCTTCTTTTTTTCCTGGGTTTGGAATGCCATGCTGATCGCCATGAGGAGTATCGATACCAACAGAACAAGAGAAACCAGCATGAACACCTGTTTGCCCCGGGGTGTCAGACTGTTGTAATAGTCTTTAATCTTTTTCATGGTGTGTAACTACTATACTGTTGTGTTCCGGGGGATGACGTTCTGTGATACGTCTCAGCCTTGAGAAGCTGGCCGTAGATCTTCCGTATGTATCCTGCCGAGAGTTTCGGGTTGCTGCTGTTGTAACACCCGACAGCCTTCCACGTATAACCGTGACGCTGTATGCACTGGTGCAGCACCCAGGCACCTATGTATACGTTATAGCAAGGGTCCGACAAGCGGGACCACCGCTCAGGACCCAACACGGGATACCATCCAGAGTTGATCTGCATGAGCCCGTAGTCGTAAGAACCGTTAATGTTGCGATTCACGGCGTATGGGTTGAACCCGGATTCGTGCGAGGCGATGGCCCAAAGTAATACCGGTGGTATGTCATACGCCACACCGGCCTCTACGAAACAGAAGGCCCACCCGCCGTTTGCAGCCACGCCCGATAAGATGACGGCTGCAAGCAGCGGGATGAGCAAGGAGTTCATATAGGACCGCTTCCTAAAGCGCACGATTCGCTATGGATGTAATCCCTTCGGGGGGTTCGTAGGGAAGCCCCGCCAGCTTCGAGATCGCTTCCGTGCGATTGTTAAAGTTCACAATCGCCTTGGCGACCTCGGAATAGACCTCCGCGAAACGAACAAACTCCGTACAGGTCGTTCGGCAATGGACTAGCTGTGCATCTATCCTGATGATCTGCTGGATCAGCTTGCGAGACTCGTTCGTGCGAGGGATGAACACATAGGAGTTGTAGCTCTGCGCCATCGCACGACGCTGATCCGGGCTTTCAAAAATCTGCGGGAGATGGTGAACCGGCGTTGTTCCAGGGTTAAACTCAGACAGGAGACGCACCGCACGTTCGATCTGGTTGCTCGCCTCAAGCGCGTCCGCCATGATCAAGTTCACCTGGTCGAAGTCAAGCGAATACCCGGCACGGCGGCGAACCACGTTCAACGCTTTGTCGTAGCGGTACAAAATCTTCTGGAGAATATGCCCCTCGCGGGTGTGGGGGACAAAGACGATGGCGTTCGGGTCATTGGCAAGTTTCATCTTGCTCTCAAGGATCCTTCGGCCCTTCGCACTCTGCTTCTGACCGAACTTTTTTTTCGGGGACGGGGTTTTGACCGTGGACTCGTTGTCCCCCTCATTGCTCATTATCGACATAGCCGCGTTATCCATTGTATTGTTTCTCCTTTCTCTGTTTTTGTCTCTGGTCATTGTTTCTGTTTGCTTTGTTATTCGCTTGCTTTTTGGCTGATCTTTTGTTCTCCTATACCACGATCACCCTCTTTCCCAATAATTTGCTGACAGTAGCCACATTGTGTCCCTTCGGACCCATGAACATCCTCACATAAGCAGGGTCCACACGGACAATGACTTCGCCATCCTTGTCTGGGGTATGTATTACTTCCCAAACCGCATCCGCCGGTGCGGGCGAAAAGGCATTGATCAAATACTGGTCTGGATCAGGAGAATACCGGATCAGGTTGATCCGGGTCTTCGTGTACAGACCTACACCGGCCAGGAGGGGAACCGATTCCGCAATGGGATCGCACCCGTTCGCGCTGTTCACCACCACTTTTGCAAAACCGCTCCCGTATACGTGAGCGGCCCTTTTGACCTGGATTTTCCCCTCAGACACGAGGGGAGCAAGGAGCATTTCGACGAGGCGACTGAAGAAAAAGGCGACGGTTTGAGACAGGGTAATATGATTACCCTGTCTCTCCCTTATCGCTGCGATTGTAGTGTCACCAACGTAATACTGTTTCCCCGCCTGCGATCGCGGCAAAAGTCCCATGAAACCCGTGTCCGCAATCATCATCAAGTAGGTATCTTCGCCGGGGTTTGCCTTGATGACAGTTGCGGGTACGATATATCCGACAACAAGCTGCATCTAACACGGTACTATCAACCAGACGCGCTGACTCTATGGCTCTCGATTCGACGAACACCGTCACCGGGCAGTCGCCGGGGCAGGGTGTTTTCCGCGTTGTCGTCCTCCAACTGCCGTGTGACCCCTTCCTGTACAGTATCCAGATTGTTTTTGATGTCCTGGATCATCTTGAGTATCTTTTCCCGAGACGGATCGTCGATTGGGAAAGGGGTGTTCAAACAGTCAATGATCGAGGATAGAGACCTCGATATGTTGGTGAGATGAAGCACCACCGTGTCCTGATGAAAAAGGCGGTGTACCACTTCCCGACATTGGTTAAAAAACTGCTGCGCCGACAGCCGAATCGCCTCGATCTGAGTATCCGCGTCTTGCTTTGCCCTTTTTAGGCGAGATATCTCGTCCCGAAGATCGTCATTCTCGCGGATTTTCTCGCTCATCGCCTGGTTGATCTGTTCCATGAGTTTCTGTTTCTCACGGACAGCCTGTTCGAACTCTTTGAGGACCTCCCGCCGTGTCCCTTCCTTGAGAGACTCCATTTGATCCTGGAGATCCTGGATCGCGTCCTTGGCCTGCGAGATCTGAAGACGAAGCTCGCGGATGCTCTTTTCACGATCCTGAATTATCTTTTCCTTTTCCCGGATACGATTAGCCAGCTCCTCCGCATGTCGCCTCTCTTTTTCGAGTTTTTGCTCGTAGGCTTTCCTCGCCTCCTCAAGAGAGGAGCTGTCTTTTTCCACGACAATCGGCGGTGGGGATGACGGCTGAGATTTGATGGCGTACAGATGATTTTGGGCGTTGTGATCCAACAGCGCAATAGACAACGCTTCTTCCTGGGTCAACCTGCCCTGCTTGTACTCTTCCAAGAACTCACGGATAAGATTTTTCTGGATGATTCGATCCCGCTTGTAGCTATTGAGCCGTTCCCGATACTCCTCCACGATCTTCTTTTCCGCATGGGTCATCATGCGGCGATATACTTCCGTGTCCAGCGCGGCGTCCATGTTGTGGTAGTCTAACACGAAACACGGCAGATAATTCAGACCGAGACGCCGAGCGGCAAGATACCGGTTATGACCAGCCAATATGGTATAACTGTCACCATCCTTCTCGGGTCGAAGAACAAACAGCGGTTCGAGTACGCCCCGTATACGAATGCTTTCCGCCAGAGAGTTTAACTCGTCTTCCGGTAAAGGCGCCAGGGGATTGTCAGGGTTCGGTCGCAACTGCGAGATCGGCAATTTTATGAGGCTGTATTGAGTGTCCATAAGTTATTTCCCCCCTATACGTGTTGTTGTTCCGCTGTGACCCAGTGTGGTCGGACCGCGTGATCGGTGGTCGCTTACCTTACCGCTGTTCCTCGAGTGGGCTGCCCTGGCATTGGGGGTAGGCGGTTCGGTGTAGTGGTTCATCATCTTGCTGATAGCGGTTTTTAGTTCGTTTGTTAGCACCTGTGACATCATCCTCCATCATACCTCCATTGAAACATAGTTTGCTTCCGGGCAAGTACCTTTCCAGGAGGTACTCGCCGTATGCTTGCCTCAACGCCTGGGCCATCGTCGTACCGCATTTTTTCGCCATGATCTGTACGTACCGGTAGGCTTCTTCGGGTAATACGACATACCGTTGCTGTCTGTCACCGTCCGGCAGATCGTCACTCTGACCGTCGAGTTCCAGGTTACGATACTTTTCCGAGAGATATATGCGCAGTCCCTGTTTGACCTTGGGATTGTCATAGACCTCGTGCAATGGATCGCTGGCCGCAATGGTGATCTTTATTTTACGCTGTTTTCGGTTAGTTGATCGTAGGTGTCTCGCTTGCCTCAGCGATCTCAGATATCGCAGGCGGTGAATCTCCTGCTCGGTTCGCAGTATCACGAGGTATGTTTTCCGATTTTTGTTTTTGTTGGTGGGGATAACCAGGTGTTCGTAGGGAAAAGTGCCATTGCGGATCATGCGATAGATAATGTTTCTGGAGACGCTCGCCCCGAAGTCGGATACTCGCACAAACTCATGGATAGTGCATGTGTTGTCCGTTCGGTCGTAGATGCAGTCCATAAAGTCCCTTTTGGTGATTACTTACCTGTGCCATGGGACAGCCACCTTTGGTGGATGTTTGCCTGTATCATGGGACAGCCACCTTTGGTGGATGTTTGCCTGTATCACTCGGCAGCCCTAATCCTCGATAGTCGTCTCATACATTCTGTCATCCGCCAACTCGGTCATTCTACTGGATACCGTGTACTGAGTACCCGGCGGAAGCTGCTTTTTGATTTTTTGAAATCTCTTGTAGGATATGATTGCCGAACGACCATCGGGATATGTAAGTTCAACCTGCCGATGATTGGACGGACACAGGGATTCAAACTCTTTCTGGAGCTGCCAGTAAAGGACGGTGGAAAACTTGGCTGTGGGGCTGTTTGTCTGTTTGCGGTAGGTGAGGATGGTCTGGGTGATCGCCAGGTAGGCTTGTTGGAGGAAATCTTCGGTTTCGTTGATCGAGTCTAGTGACTCGTACCGCCTGATCATCGACTTGATGATTGGCTGGCTTAACTGGTAGATGGTTTTGGAACAGCTCCCCAGGTCCTGGGCCTGTTCATAGGCGGTGTCTATGCGCACCGCGAGATTCTCGCGGAGCTTGCCCTCCCTCTCCTCCATCATGTCCAACATGGTAGCACCTCCCAGAGACCATGTCAAGCATATTATTACTTCCCTTCACTTTATCCCGCACCTTTGTTCGCTTTTCATCATATCGGACGTGAACGCTGTTTACTTAAAATTTACTACTCGGGTAGTTATCGCCCATGAACCGGCCTTACCGATAATTTTTTCTGAATCGCCGGTCTTGCCTGTTTGATCGGTTTGTGGTATAGACTATTCAAATAGAGTGTTTTCTTTAGTTATTGGGGGTATAATGATGGATAACTATGCTAAGCGAATAGCGTGGCTGCTCAACACGATCATCGAAGACGTGGAGGTAGGGCACGGGATCAAACACCACCAGTTGGCGAAGCAGCTCGGAACAGACTCGGGAACGATATCCCGCTACAGAGAGGGACGAGGACTGCTGAAGGGCGATACCATCGCCAACCTCATCAAGCTGTACAACGTTGATCCCAGATGGGTCTATACAGGTGAAGGTGAACCCTATCCGAACGCCAGACATAAGTACCCGGAAGTGTGTGGGCCTGAGTATGAGGGAGTGGTCAATAGACGATCATCCGATAGAGTTGTCTTTGTACCCAACGTCGCCCTGGAGGACCTGCCGGAGGAATGGCCCCCACAAAAAGAGCGTAGGGATTTTGTAGTATTGGGGTTCCGGGCAGATTGGCTGGCGCGCAGGGGAAACCTCGATAAGATGGTGCTTACCAGGATGAAGGGAGACATTATGATCCCTACCATTTACCCCGGTGACCCTATACTGATCGACATGTCCAGATGCGAATGTAACCCTGGGCAATGCGGGATTTACGCAGTACGCTATGGCGGGGTGATATCCGTTGTGCGGGTACAATGTCTTCCGGGAAAAAAGATCCGATTGTCCCCGGATAACAAGGTTTACACCTATATCGAGGTCCCTGAAGATGAAGTGAAGGTGTGTGGGAGGTTGATCGGTTACGCAAGAGATCTGGAAGCGGGAATATAGAACAAACTCGAAAAAAGAAAGGGGAGAGCTGAACCGAAACTCTCCCCTTCATTGTTACAGGGCGTATGACGGACTCGTGTGTGCAGGAGGTCCGCCGTACAGTTTTCGCTGGACAGCTCGGGCGTGTTCCAGGTGCTCCTGTGTGTCCATGATCTGATCCCTCTCCACGTAGAGGTGACCAAGGTAGGTGTGAGCATATCCCTTCAGTTGCAGATCATTGATTTTGTTCGCAACAACCAACACTTCCTCGTACAACCTCATCGCCTTGTCGTACTCTTTCATCGTCCGGTACAGATCCCCCAGATACAGCTTGCTCAGGCACATCAGCCAGATGTTGTCGGTCTGCTCCGCAGTCTTGATCGCCGCTTCGTAGCAAATTCGGGCTTCCTGATACTCACCGCGTAGAGCATGGGTGAGACCGGTACACATACATTGGCTGGCTACGTTTGTTTCAGAATCGAACATGATGCTCTGCTCCTCCTTTTGGGATTTCAGTATAGCATCACGGTAATACTGCCGTTGATCACACGATGGCCCTATAATGAGAAGAAATAGAATGAGAGAGGGACACAATGAGATACTATGAGGTTAATATGCCTGACGGACGTTCACTTACTACAACAAACGTGCGAAAGTACAAGTCTCTGCCGGAGGGAACGAAGGTCTATGCCATCGTGACTGACTACGACGGCACCACGATCGACTGGTGGGAAATCCCGGTGGAAAATGGGCGAGCGAAAATTATGCGCCGGGGGAAAAATCGGTCGCAGTATTGGTACGGTAGGTGATTTGTAATATGTAGAGCAGTAATATGAGAATATGATACCGATATAAAGATAGGAAAGAAGGAAGTATTATTCTTGCATAGATTGGATTTTGGTGTCAGGGGGGTTCCGCACTGGAAGTGGCCCCCCAGGTAGCTAACCTTTCCTCATTGACCCCGAGGGACATGATTTTTAGATCATGTCCCATTTTTTTATGGGCTTATCAGGGGAGAAGATAAGTCCTTGTTATTGTTGGGAATTTTTTTGCAGGGGTGATGAAAAAAAAGACTTGACAATTTGTTTTTTTGTGATATACTATAGACAAATAGATGAGACGAGGAGGGAAAAAATGAACTATATTATGCGCGACCCGGAAAGGGTCGCCTTAAGAGGGATCTTGGCTCGCCGAAATGGCGACGCGAGGGTCTTGTTGTTAACGGGCGCCCCCGGCACCGGCAAAACCGCCTTTGCGGAGGCGGTGGCGGCGGAGTTGGGGGCTTTTTACGTCTACGCCCTCCTGCACTCCTGGAGTGATGACCAGGAGCTGTATCAGGGCGTAAACGTCGCCGCCGCCGTTGCCGGCGATGCCGAGGCCGTCCGTCAGCCCGGCGTCCTGGCGGTGGCGGCGGAAAAATCCAGGCAGGGGATGACCGTCCTCTGCCTGGACGAGGTAGATAAAGTCCAGGAGCGGACCGAATATCTGCTTCTGGATTTCTTACAGACCGGTCGGGTCCCCGTCCGCCCGGGTGTCCACCTGCAGGCCTCACTTCCCAGTCTGCTGGTGATTCTCACCAGCAACGGGACACGCCCTCTCTCCGCCGCTCTCCTTCGCCGTTGTCGGCGGGTGGAGATGCAACCTCTTCCCGCCGAGACCGTCGAGGCCATCATGGCCGAGCGGTCAAAAACCCCGGCGGGGGCGTGCGCGATGCTCCGAAAACTCGCCTACTCAATAGGCGAGCGGGCTGACCGGACCGCTTCCCTCCAGGAGTTGTGCCTCCTGGCCGAGGAGGCAATGCTGGCCGAGTCGATCCAGGAACTCGGTCTGATCGTCGAGGGCTGGACCG
>Ga0208198_1001354_pt1 | contig 21703 bp, 30 predicted proteins | sample AD_JPNTR2_MetaG_FD_184446 | JGI IMG/M metagenome (GOLD analysis project Ga0208198, IMG submission 184446) | Active sludge microbial communities of municipal wastewater-treating anaerobic digesters from Japan - AD_JPNTR2_MetaG (SPAdes) (version 2) | ecosystem: Engineered > Bioreactor > Anaerobic...
ATTGGAGAATGTTGGTATGAAGGGGATATTCCTTGTGCTTTTGGAAAATTTGAAGTATGTATGAAAGAGCACTATAATCAATCTATTGCTGATGCAGACCAGTATTCCGATTGTGGTACTCTACTTTTCATCTCGGATAAAGAGAATTTTTAGAGAGATGAATTTGAAGATTTACATTAAAGTGTTTATATGTTAATCTTTAAATAAAAAGAGGTTATTTATGATGATACCAAGTGATCTATATGGTGCGTTAACTTATATAAACAAAATTAAAGATGTTGAGGATGTTTTAAAAACTATTGGAGTTGTTATTCGAGTTAATCTCCTTGATAAAAATGATTTAGAAGTATTATCGCAAGTTGGTTCTGTGATAGGAATAAGGCCAATGGATAAAGATAGAATTATAATTGTTATAGGTTAAGGAGTAGAATAAATGACTGATAATACTTTGGTTATGATTATTGTCGATCCTGAAAGGAAAGATGATGATATGACGTATCTTCTTTCTTTTCTTAAAAACTTTGATAATATGGAGATTTGGACTATTGAGAATTATGACTTTGCTATTCCAATAATTGAGAAGAATAACTTCCAATTTAATGTTAGATATGTTGAAGATAAATACGCTAATTTCAAACAATACGCTAAAGAATGTAATTTTCTATTGGTAATGCCCAATGGCCTGATAACGGGTGTTCCTAATGCTATTATAGATGCATTTAATAAATACAACGATCTTTTTAATGTTAGTGTGTTTATGTTTTAGAAAGCGGGCATATCCTAAGAGTAAGGCAACACTCTACCAAAGTGTTGATTGTCGGTGCAAATCCGGCTGCCCGCTCCAGATTTCATTTAGCCGTGTAGCTCAGCTGGTGAGAGCAGACGCCTTATAAGCGTCAGGCCGAAAGGGTTCCGTGGGTTCAAATCCCACCACGGCTATCAAAATAATCCGGGCATGGACCAGTCTGGTAGGCCACTCGGCTTGGGACCGAGATGTCGCAGGTTCGAATCCTGCTGCCCGGACCAGAATATAATATCCATATTTGGATGTATAGATATTTTGTTAATGTTGAATCCATCTGTTTATTTTAATACATAACTTTGATCCTCCTACTGTAATAGGATAAAAAAAAAGCACGGGATTTTGAAGTGGATTTTGCAAAGATCTTAATAATCTTCGCAAAAAAAATTCTTGACTTTAATTTTTTTCTGTGTTATGCAGTACTCAACAATGAGATCAGGAGAAACAAGATGAAGACCTTGAAACAAGTAAAAGAGATAATTGTTGAGAGGAGTAAAGATAAAATTTGGCCCTATAAAGAAACTTCCGATGAGTTTATGTTGCTACTTGAAAAATATGATGAGAATATGATGTTTGATGACTTTTTGTCAAAAGAAACAATTCCTTCTGCATGGGCTTACTACTGGAGTTATTTTATTGGTGATCGTGAAATTATGAAAGATATGATTCGTGAATCTAAGTGGGCTTACTTTTGGAGTGTTAACTTTGGTGATTGTGAGATAATGAGAGATAGAATTACTGATCCTGAGTGGGCTCTTTACTGGGGTTTGTTGCGGGGTGATAAAGAAATTATGAGAGAGAGGATTGTAAAGTAATTTTTTATTCTATAAAAATGGTGAGGCAAAAAGATGGCACAATGGTTACATATATTGGGTGTTGTTAGATATGATTATTGGGCACAGATGTTATTTATTACATTTGATCCCGATGGAAAGATTGAAATGTTGAATCAGTTATACAAAAAGGATTTACCTTATCCCGAAAGGTATTTTCAGGTGCAGATAAACAATTCAAATTCGGGACCTATCGTTACTATTTCTGGTGATCTAAGGTTTGTTGGTCAAGAAGGCTTACACACTATTCAACGTTGGTTGAATAGTATTGATGCAGCGGTAAATCAATATAATGAAAATGAAGTTTGGTATGAATGGTTGGTTATCAGAGATGCAGTGGTTCTACTAGATATTGAGAACTCGACTCCGGTTATGTTAACATATGAAAAAGAAAATGGTTTTGTTATAGTAGAAGGAGGCAAAAAGATGGCACAATGGTTACATATATTGGGTGTTGTTAGATATGATTATTGGGCACAGAATATCTGGAGTAGTGAAACTCGTGGCAAGCCCAAATCTTATGATCCCGATGGAAAGATTGAAATGTTGAATCAGTTATACAAAAAGGATTTACCTTATCCCGAAAGGTATTTTCAGGTGCAGATAAACAATTCAAATTCGGGACCTATCGTTACTATTTCTGGTGATCTAAGGTTTGTTGGTCAAGAAGGCTTACACACTATTCAACGTTGGTTGAATAGTATTGATGCAGCGGTAAATCAATATAATGAAAATGAAGTTTGGTATGAATGGTTGGTTATCAGAGATGCAGTGGTTCTACTAGATATTGAGAACTCGACTCCGGTTATGTTAACATATGAAAAAGAAAATGGTTTTGTTATAGTAGAACAAGGAAGATAGAACAACAAGAGATTTTAGACCTTAATAAGAAGATAAAGAAAACCCACGTATTGGGAATTGTAAGATATGATCCAGGTTCTTTATGCTCCTAATGAGAAAATTAAATTACTAAGGAAATTGTATAAAAGGAAAACATCTTGGAAGACCAACTTGAAGTGCACATACGTAATTTGGAGATGGGACCTGTTGTCACTATTATGGGTGCTTTGGTACACTTCGGTAAAGAAGACAGTACATATTATCCAAGATTGGCTTAATGATGTAAATGAATAGATCAAAGCAAACAATGAAGATAAAGAATATTTTAACTGGTTAGAGATTGTAGAAGCGATAGTTTTGTGTGACATTGAGTTAACAGAACCTGTTTTGTTTGTGTACAAAGATAATAGTTTTGTGATGGTAGAAAAATGAAAGTAAATAATGCTGTAATTTGTTTGGATTGTGATGAGATTTTTGTTGGAGAGGAGTGCCCCTATTGTCTGAGCCATACATATTATCCGTTGAGGAAGTGGTTGGAACCTCTCCATAGCATTAAAGAAATAAAAGAAAAATCAGTGGACAAAAATCAAATCAAAGAGGATAGTTTCCCAAATGATATTTACAAAGAGTAAGTAAGATTCTAACATATTATCTTCTTCTAAAATCCTTGTTTATAACAAGGATTTTTTTAATATAAATACTTTTTTGATGGATGAGAATATATGCATTAAATGTAATAGCCGTCGTGTAGGGCATGTCATACTTCGTGACAGTATTATATACAAATGCTTTGATTGTGGGTATAGGTGGGAGGAACATGATGTTAAACGGGCTTCACAAGATTCATATAGAACTAAGCTCAAAATGCAATAAAAACTGTTGGATGTGCGGCAGAAGAAAAAGAGAAAAAATGTATGGCAATCAAAATTATGGTTTCATGGAATGGAAAACACTCGTAAAAATACCATCCCAAGTCCCACCCAATACTTTAATAGCTTTTCATAACAATGGTGAGGGTTTGATGTATCCACAATTTGGTAAAGCTGTGTCATTATTCAAACATTGTATTACATACTTAGTTACTAATGGACTCCTCCTGTTAGAAAAATCTGATGAAATTATCTCAAACCTCAATATCATATCTATTTCAATAATTGAGAATGAAGATCCATCAATAAAAGAAGATCAATTACAAATAATCCACGATTTTCTAAAATTAAAAGGTGATAAACCACCAATGACAACATTACGTTTTGTTGGTAAAGTTGATGAAACACCATATGTAGAGCGTCTTGGATCTCTAATGCCTAAAATAGTAAGACGAACTCTTCATATTCCAGATGGATCGAGAAAGTATCGTGTAAGTCCAACGCTTCCAGAACATGGTGTTTGCAATGATTTGCTTCAGACATTAGCTATTGATCGATTTGGTAATGTATCTGTTTGTGTTAGATTTGATGTTGACGGTGATCTTATAATAGGTAATATCAATTATCAGAGTTTGGATGATATTTGGAATAGTCAGAAGAGACAGTGGATTATAAATAAACACGTTACTAATAAAAGACATGAAGTCCCATATTGTGGTGATAAGTGTGAATATTATGGTGTGCCAACAGGTGAATGTTAAATATATTCTATAACGAAAGAAGGATGTTATGATAAAACCTATAAAAGAACTATGGAAAGAAAAAACAAGTGATATTGCTATATTATTAGGAACAGGATCATCTATAAATGAAATAGAAGAATGGGATAAAATACTTATCCATGATACTTTAGCTATGAATAACTGGGTTTATCATCCTACAATAATACCAAAATGGAATAGTCTTGAATTGAAAAAATATGACTATGAAATTCAGAAGAAAAGGCTAGAAGAGAAGTGGAACTTAGGTTGGAAAAATGTATGTTTTCTTCTTTCTTCAGATAGGGTTTTTTATGTTTCAGGAGCTATAGGACATCCTGAAGAAGCAAGAATTTATGTTTATAATCATGTCATAAGAGGTAAACATCCTAAAGTAAATAAAGACATCAAGATAAATGCTGATTTTAACCCAAATGATGGTAATTTATATAAGTCATATGATAGTTCAGTTACTACTATGATACATTTATTATATCTTATGGGATACAAGTATATTATTCTATATGGTCTTGATATGAATAATGGACTATATTTTTGGTCTTCTGGGCATCCCAAATACGGATTAACTCACTGTAGAACCAATAAGGATCACGAAGGCAGAGATCCTAAGAGTCCGCATAACGCTGCTCATATTAAAGATTATATAATAGATTTCAACAATAGACATATGATTCCTTATGGACGTGAGATTTTCGTTGGTCATAAATCCACGGCTCTATATCCCCACCTATCGCTTTGGAAATGGTAAATGAGTTCTGAATCGACTGAAATAATCTTTGATAACGAAACTGTTATCAAAATTGAAAAAAAGATAAATCCTAAAAAGAGAAATAATCTCGAAAAAGAATGGCTCATCTTGAAGGACCTTGAATCTAAAGGTTCCATAGTATCGCCAGCTCCTATCGAATTTGGAACATTACCAAATCGTAATCATTATATGGTGTTACCGAGATTAAAGAACATTGGTCTTGTCAAAAATGAATATGACATGATGTTTTCAATTTTATGTCTAAAGGGAATGGGTTACATTCATGGCGACTATAAAAATGACAACATGAGTTTTGAAGATGGATGTCGTTGTGTTTTTATTGACTTTGATCAAGCGTTGAAATGTAATGAAGACTTGCCTATGGATATGTTCCTTGAAAAATTGATAAAGACTAATAGAAACAAGTTAGCTCCTTTACAGTATGACCAACTTCTAAGTATGTTTGTTGATTATAGATTGGATTTATCTAAAACAACAATATTTCAAAAAGGCATTTCAACAAAAACTAAAAATGGTATATATCATCCTGTATCGACATTTAATCTCTTTATAGAAGGGGAGCGTGGACTTGAAGGACGTATCGACATTTTATCTCATGTTCCTTTTAGCCATGATGAAACAATTCTTGATATAGGTTGTAATACTGGATTATTGATTAGATATTTGATCAATAGAGGATGCTCTTGGGTTGATGGATATGAACGATCAAAAGAACATGCTATTGCTGGTCAAATGATTAACAATAGTTGTGCCATATTCAATAGCAGGATCTATCACAAAGATATCACTAAGGATAAGATTGATAGAAAATACGATACTGTTATTTTGTTTTCTGTTTTACATCATTTTGAGGAATTTTCACACTCTGTAAATGAGATACTGAATTGTGGCTGTAAACGTATAATCATTGAATCACGTTTAGTTGAAAATGGTATGGTATATTCTGATGGTCATTGGCGAAAAAGTAGTAGATGGTCTTTTAATAATATAACTGATTTTATCAAGTTTCTTGAAAAAATGTTTGTTGGTTTCAAATTCAATAAAAATTATGGGCATACTGAAAGAAATAGATATATTTTGGAATTTATAAGATGATAAATCTTCTTGTAGGATGGCATTCGTCTATATTTAAAAGACGACAACGAGAAATGCTATATTGTTTAAGAAAAAATGTCAGATTGAAATATATTGATAACATTTACCTATTTCTCGAAGATGGTACTATCCCATCATTGACATCTTTTAGAATGAAATATGTTAATGTTAAGCATAGAATGACATATAGAGATTATTTTGATTTTATCAACAATAATTGTAGTGATGATTACAATATAATTTCAAATTCAGATATATTTTTCAATGAAACAATCGCAAAAATACTTGAAATTCCTATGGAAAATAGATGTATCGCTTTATCCAGACATGAATGGGATATGGATAAAGAGGAAATTGTCTTAGCCAAAAAAAGACATACTGGAAATGATGTATGGATATTCAAAGGATCTGTCAACATAAAGAATTGTGGTTTTTTCTTGGGATTATCGGGCTGTGATCTAAGGATGAATTATGAACTAATAAATAATGGATATGATATTCTGAATATTTGTGATGACATATGTATATTTCATGTCCACAAGGTTAAAGGAGAAAATACGCATAGGCATTCTGAACCTGTTGATGGCCCATATATTAGGGTAAAACATATATCTTATGAGGAGATTAAAGATGGTAAAAATAATTGCAGAAATTGGTATAAATCACAATGGTAGTTTAGAACTGGCTAAGAAGATGATATATATGGCCTCAAAATATAATTGTGATTATGTTAAATTTCAAAAACGTGAAATTTCTCTTGTTTATACTAAAGAGGAACTTGACAAACCAAGAGAAAGTAAATGGGGAACTACTACAAGAGATCAAAAGATGGGATTAGAATTTGGCAGAGCAGAATATGATGAAATAGATAGTTATTGTAAATTGTTGAATATGAAATGGTATGCGAGTCCCTGGGATCCTATATCCGTTGATTTTCTTATGAAATATAATCCACCTTATATGAAAATTCCCTCAGCATTGATAACCAATTTTGAATTACTAGAAGCTGTTAAAAATACTGGAAAACCCACTATTATTAGCACTGGTATGAGCACAAAGGATGAAGTTGATGCCTGTCTAAATTTCATGGGAGATCAAGTTGAGTATATATTAGCCTGTTGTTCTACTTATCCTACCAAAGATGAAGAAATGAATCTTAAATTCATTCAAACACTAATAAAAGAATACGGGCATAAGTATAAAATAGGTTTCTCTAATCATAATCCAGGAACATATTATTGCACAGTAGCTCCAGCATTAGGAGCCCAAATGATTGAATTTCATATAACACTTGATCGGGCTTTTGAAGGAAGCGATCAGGCAGCTTCCATTGAAGAAGCTGGTGTAAGGATAATAACATCTCATATTAGATGTCTTGAAGTTGCTATGGGAACTGGTGAATGGTGGGTCAGAGATTCAGAAATTCCAATAAAAAATAAACTAAGATTCAATACGTATAAAGATAGATTTACAATAAAACAATAATTCTCTATAATAGAGGTAGGTTATGGAAACAAGAAAAGTATGGTGGAATGGTAATATTGTGCCCGAAAGTGAAGCCAGATATAGTATATATGATAGTGCTCTTATGTTTGGCGACACGATATTCACAATGATGCGAACATTTAATGGGGAGATATTTAAGGTGGACTGGCATCTTGATCGTCTTTTTGATAATGCCACCGCTACTGGTATAATAATGCCATATTCGAAAGATGAACTGAAGTCAGCATTGGAGCTGGTGAAGAAATTGAATGAGCCGGCATTTAATTCTGATGATGAATTTAGGTTTCTGATAAACGTCAGCCCGGGTCTATTGGGTATTTACAAAGATGTTGACGTTTCACAGCCCAAAGATACCCATGTTCTAATAGCTGTATTTCCGTTACGATGGACTGTTAACGGGATGGGCAAATACTTTCAAGAAGGTGTTAAGTTGCATATTCCAAATCAGAGATCGATTCCATCATATTTGTTAGATGCAAAGATAAAATCAAGATCAAGACTACATTACAAAATGGCTAACATTGAAACAAGCCAGGTGCCTGGAGCTTGGCCTTTATTGGTTGATCTAAATGGATTTGTTACTGAAGGAACTGGATATAATTTCTTTATGGTGCGAAATGGAAAAATATATACACCGAAGCCTATTAACATTCTTAGAGGTGTTTCACGTAGATATGTAATGGAAATATCTAATGTTATTGAGACTGATATAGACATGTTCGATCTTCTAAACGCTGATGAGGCTTGGATAACAGCAACACCATTCTGTATGCTACCTATCAAATCTATACAGGATGTTGCATTGAAGAGCTGCCCCGGCCCAATCTATAGTGAAATTCTTAATCTATGGAGCAAAAATGTTGGTGTTGATATTGAAAAACAAATAGTCAAGTGGGATAATAATATAGAAGTAAATAAAAGCACGCCATATCAATTTGTTAGGAGGTAATCTCTATGGTTGTTGATGATGTAATCAATAAGATGGTTACGTATGGTATTTTAGATGAAATAGTTCGTGATATTGTTGAAGATTACATGCGTCCATATTGTAAACTCTTGGAAGATTGGAAAGATATTGAAGATCAGAAGATATTTGAAGAAAAGTCTTTGAAAATTCTCAAAGATTGGGCACAAAAGATTGAAGATGGTATTGAGCCACCAATATCATATGATGTTGTAAAGTTTCTTAATAAAATCTTTGGGCGTGATATAGTTGAAGAATCTGAAATTGCTTATGCTGGATGGGAAGCTGTTAATGATATGGGGGAGAACAATAATTATCTTGAAGGTGGTGGTGTGATTGTCTGGTTGTTTCTTTGTCTTATTATAGCGTTCATTTTTTTGATTATCTATGGCTGTTAAACCAATTATAAATCAACGTGAAATTAAGTGGAATAAAGTATATGGATTTGATGTAGCTTACTGGATTCATGGCGGTCAAGTCCATGATGTTGTAGGCTCTTGGATAGATGATTTTGCCTTTGGGTATGATCCAAGAGAAGGTGATTTTCTGTGGATGCTAAGGCAGGTGCTAAGAGATGGTGATATATTCTGTGATATTGGTGCTAACATTGGTCTTACAACTCTTGCAGCTTTAAGAAAAATAGGTAAAAACGGGTTTGTTTATGCAATCGAGCCGGATCCACGTAATCAATTACTTCTGAGTTTAACATGTCAAAGAAACAATCTTGTAAATCGTATGAATATCCTACCATTCGCTGTATCTAATAAATTAGGTAAGTGTAAATTCAAACTAGCAAAACAAACAAATGTAAGTAAAATTGATTCCGAAGGTATTGATGTTGATACAATCACCCTATCTGCAATGAAGTGGTATAGGGGCATTCCTTCAACTTTCAAGATGGATGTTGAAGGAAGTGAAGTTGAAATAATCGAAGGTGCATTGGACCTTTTCAAACAAGATAGAAAATTTAATGTTCTAATAGAGGTTCATCCATCAACATACTCGCCTGAACATGATTTTGAAAAACAATTAAGAAATTTATTAGATATAGGATTTAAATTTGTCTATGTATGTAGTGCTGGTTATTTCAAACCAAAGATTTTTGATGATCTTGGATATGAACCTATGTTAATCTTTCAGGATGGAAATTATACACGTGGCATATATGATGACATTGACGAAGATCACGCCTTATATTATTCAACACACACGGTTAGATCATATATACCAGATGTTGAGGAATATACTAATAAAATAGTAAGATCAATTCTATTGAGTAAAGGATGATTTACCAAGACTTCCAAGGACATTCAAACGGTTTTTCTTCGAGCTTGGATCTGAATTTTTGAAACAAATCACTATACCATGCTTCCTTAATAGATGTTATATCAACACCATCTTCTTTGCTAAAAGCACATGGTTGAAGTTTCATCTCTGATGTTACATGAGCTCTAATGCGAGCGTATTCACAAATGAGCTTTTGTTCATTGTTGCTGTTGCGTATTATCATACATGGATCAATGCCTATTTTATATGGGCCTTTATTCACAATATCTAAAAACTCTTTAGTAACTTCAAATCCTGTAAAAACAACAGCATTTACACCATTGAAATTCATTGTAAATTTCATAGGATCTGTTAAAACAATGTTGGTCGTTACACCAGCATCTATAAGCATCTTTAATGCTGAATAATTCATAACTACATTAACACGTCGGCACATCTTTAATATCTCAACTTTTTCAGGTGTAAATGCTTCTCCAGATGTAGTATAATTGATATCAATACCATGTTGCTTAGTGTAGGCAATTATTTCGTATAAATAATCATTAGGATAATAATAGTCTTTTAATATAACCTGATTAACATGGTCTTTTACATTGTATATAAGTCTCTTATATTCTTTAAGATTCTTTATAGGAGCAAAATCTATAATAATAGGAAGATTCATATTAGAGACACTTCTTTATTGAGTATTTTTTCAACCCCTCTCTTATAGCTATTTGTTCATGAATGTAAAGAGTCTGAAACAGCATTCCAGTATGAATATCCGTAAGTGTTTCAGAATCCAAAGATTGAATACCCAAATACGGAAGCCATGCCATAAAACTTTCTGTCATTATCCTCGCTCTATCGTTTTGTTCTTTTGTAATCATGTCTTTATTCTCCTATAAAATATATAAATATATAAAAAACATCATATTGGAGTTGTTAGTTATGGATGATAGATGTCAAAATTGTCTCTATAAAAACGAGTGTGATATTCCTGATAGTTCTATAAACTTTTATGGGTATTACCATTGTGGATATTATACACCAATTCTAGAAGAATTTGTATCTGATAATTTTAGGGTGATTATATATCAGATCAATGAAGACTGATATATTGGTTTTATAAATCTTTCTATAATTATTTCTTTTGTTCGCTTATACTCTTCATTAGATCCGGCACTGATGTCGTCTTTTGTGGACATTGCAGTGAATGATGTATCTGCACATAATTTTCCTACATATCCAGCTTTATAGCATTTAAGCCACATAGCCCAATCGGATAACCTATGAACATCCTCATCTACTACAAACCCACCAACACGATCTACCATAGAAGTTCTATAGAGACTATTAGAGCTTATATAATTAGACACTAATAATTTTCTTATATCAAATTCTATAGGTGGAAAAGATATATTGATGTGCCCCTTATATTGAAAGGGACAATAACACCACCCCACACTTGGATCTGCTTCTGAAAGTGTTTTATAGAGTTTATCAAGTAATTTTCTCCCAAGTATAATATCCCTATCCAGAACAAATATATATGGTGGCACTACACCACCAGTATATTTTCGATATGAATTAAGCCCTTTCTGAACATTCATAGCATGTTTATGCTCTGACATATAGCTTATCCAAGTATAAGGAACATTATTTCTTTTGATTGTTATTTTTGTTTCTCCGCTTATTTTATGATTAGTGTATAGTGGTGTTATGACAAGAATTATGGGTTTGTTCGATTGATGTAGAATTTTCATTTTCATATAACCTTTGTTGCTTCGTCCTCCTTTATATTTGGTATTGTAAAATTACTAAATCCAGTAAAAACAGCAGTGAACCGTGATTTTATATTATTAACATATTTGACAAAGTATTTCTTACCTTTCCACACAAGTTCACTTTTTTCATCTGGTAATATACTTCCTTGTGCTGTAAATTCTAGTGAACCTGCCTTGACATATATTACCTTACAAGCGTTAACAATATCACCAACATTCGGTAGAGCTATTTGAGCAAACGCCTTTTTTGATATATTCATTCTTTGACACTCCTATATAAGATTTTTAACGCTTTCTAATATATTTTTTGCAACATTCTCCACTTTCATCTCAGGATAATACTTATCTAGATTACTATAGATTTCAAGTATTTGACCTACATATGTGCTTTCATACATTTTATTGTAAAAATGTATATCAAAATTCTGATCTATAGACTTGAAATATCTGTGTTCAACGGGTATAATGGGAATACAGTTTTGATCAAGAGCTTTGAATGTAAAAGAATCCAAATATCCAATTTCATATTCTTTCTTCGTTCCTAATATAATGGTGTGTTGCACTTCAGAATATTCAAATTTCTTATATTCAATACCAAAATTACTATATTCTTCAGCTTTCACTTTGTCTATCTTCTTATCATAGATAATTTTCAATTCTGGATAGTTCTTAGCGACATATAGATAATACTTCTCAAATGAATGTATTCTATCGTTAAGATTACCCTTATAGGCTAAAAAATATGGTCTTTGACTATTATTAAGCTTTATATCTAACAAGTTCTTAGAGCGATACCAAAATGGAAGATATGAGAAGTTACGTCTATAATTTATAGCGGGCTCGAAAAACTTGGATTTCACTGACGAACTTATCCAATTATATTCTTTTTGAGTTAATCCAAGATACCTGTCGAATATAATAATGGGTTTCTTTTTCTTTACATTCTTCTCAATAACTGTCGCTTGGAGCACAAGTTTAGCTGCTTTTTCCGGTGTATTATCAGATTTTGTTGGGAAAAAGTCTATAAAAATAGCATCATAAGAGACATCTTGATCTTTTTCTAAACTGACAGTTTTAACAGCATTTTTATGCAGTTCTTCTAACAATATACTGTCAATATTTAATGTTCCTAAAATCAACCTCTCTTCTTCCTTCCAATTTTGATTTCTGATACTTTCGGTTGTTTTTGATCTTGGTTAACTCCTACAGATGTAAGAAATTCACGCGCTTCTGGAGTAAACCCATGAATATCACACTGAAACCCTGAAGATATCACACGAATCTTTCCAACACCAACTATTGATTCGAGATATTTGTAGATCTCTTCTTGTGAAAACCCAACAACAAAAGCAGTCCAATTTGACATGTTTGGTAGAATCTCATATTCCACTCTAAACACTGCTAAATTTTTCATTTTTATTCCTCCAATTTTTCATAATATGGTGTAGTCAAATAACCATTTTCACTAACATCTGTAACTTTATACATTGACACAATATCACCAACCTTTTTAGTCTGTTTTTGTTCAATCATATTTTTCCCTTGTAGAAAGAGATCACCAACCTTAGCTGCACCAATACGCGGTGGCACCTCTGGAAGGTTATTAAATTCCAACACTCTCATTTTCTTTTTACCCTCCTTGTTTTACCATTAGTTTCTATTTCTGTTAAGGACTCTTCTTCTTTATCCTTCATTTCACACAATTCAACAGCTTCCTTAACCTGTGGATTAAATGTTGAATAAGAGCTTTGTTCCAACCATTTATTTATTTCGTCAAACAATCCATCAATTTTATATAACATTTTTGAAACATTATCAGTGCCCTGACCCAATTTCTCACCTTTATATGAATACCATGATCCAGATTTTTCAATAATACCAGCTGAAACAGCCAAGTCAACCATACCAGCCATAGGATCAAGGCCATGAATATAATCCAAATTCAAAATAGCTTCCTGATATGGTGGATACAGCCTATTCTTTAGAGTTGTAACGGTAATGTTCTGCCCAACAACCTCTTTTGATTCTTTTACAGAATGCTTCTTCAAATGTAAAATAATAGTAGGTAGAAGTCTAACAGCTCTACCACCACTAATAGCATCTGGCTGTGGAATGAATGACATCGTAGGATATGTATGAGCTGTAATAATACCAATACTGTTTTGAGAAATAGCAATATTGAGTAGGAGTTTCAAGTCTGTCTTGATTGCTTTCTGAAGCTGACCTTGATCAGCCTTTGGATCTCCGTCGAGAGCATCTTCATAAGACTTTATCCTATCAATTCCACCAATACTATCAATGATAATAAATAACTTTTCTTCTCCAGTTTCCTTTATCTGTGCAAGAATAGTCCTTATTTCATGTTCCCAAGGTGTATAGAAATACATTGTTTTATCTGGGTCAAGACCCCATCTACGGCAAAAATCAGTGCTTATACCACGTTCAGTATCAATAATGATAACCTTAAATCCCTGTTTCTGAGCGTCAGCAGCAAGTAGAACAGATAGTGATGATTTCATACATCCTTCCATACCTACCAGTGCTGTCAATTGCCTTGTAGGCATTGCTTTATACAGATTACCTGAAATAATCCTGTTAAGATCATATGTTGGTGTTTTTATCCATTCTGACATTGTAGCAATCACACTCTCAGACATAATGGAAGCATGAACGCCCTTTACTTTAGATTCAACCTTTTTACGCAAACTTTCAAAAAAATCCATATATTACATCTCCCTTACAGTGCTAAATCCTTCTTTTTTCTCAATCAAATATAAATTATCTGCATCAGAAATTTCAGACCTGTGTGTTATCAAAAATATCTTTCCATCAATTTCTTTTTGTAATGTAGTTAGAATTTTCATCATAGAATTTATACCAACATGATCAACAGAGCTGTCAAGAATTTCATCAAAAACCATAAGATCAAGATTTATACCAGTTCTCATCTTTGTTACATCTATGAATGCTAATTGTAAAGCAATATCAACACTCCTCTTCTCACCACTTGAAAGATTCTCATAAACACATTTCGAAATTCCATTACCAATTATTTCATCATCGAGCCATTTTGTAAACTTAACATAGAAGTTACATCCCGATTCTGATAGATAATAATTTGTTCTTGATGTTATATAACCCATCATGTTTGAAATAGCATATTGTTTAACACCATCATCTTGACAAAGCTCTTTTACATATTGCAAATAGTCTAATAATTCTCTTAACTTGGTTAACTTCTTATCATTTTCATCAATATCTTTCTGACATATACCTATTTTCTTTACATTTTCATCTATTAGTATAGTAATTTCTTTTCTGATTTTAGAATTATCAATGTTTTCAAGTTTTATTAGTTTTTTCTGATATTCATTTAACGTGTTAATAACAGTATTTAATTCATTTAATCTTTTGTTGTAATTGTTTATGATATTATTATAGTTTTTTATATTTGATTGTAAACTCTTTTGTTTTTCGATGAGAATCTTTAATTGTTCTTCTCTTGTGTTGATATTGTTTTTAACACTCCTAAATTCATCTATCCTATTCTCAGAAAGTGTAAGAATATCAATTTGTTTCTGTATTTCATATATTTTACTATCTATTTCTTTTTTCTTATTCAATCTATGCTGTTTGTGATTTATTTCACTGATATATTCTGAATGTCTCTTCTCTAAAGATGTTAAGGCACTATTGACAGATTGTAATTTATTCAATAATCTATCATAGTCATTTTGCAATTTATATAGTAATTCATTATCCTTTAAGTCACTCTGACATACAGGGCACTTATCACCACTAAGTAATTCCAACTGATTGGATATATTGTTTATATCTGATTTTATAGATTGTTCTTTGATTTTGAGATTTGTTATTTCACTTGCTATTTCATCTTTTTTCTGTAACAAATCAGTTATTTCATTTTCATCAACATCATCAATTATAGTGATATTTTTAATATCATTTCGTAGTTTATTCAGTTTTAGTATGTCATTTTCAATATCACCATAACTATCATACTGTTTTTTCAAAATCAAGATTTCATCGTTCAATTTAACTATATTGTTGGAAATGATCAATTCACTTGTAGTCAATTCATTTACCTTTGATTTGGTTTCTTCGAGTTTTTGTGTTATTTCGTCTATTTCTGGCTTTGGATCCTTAAATTCCGCTATTTTACGTTTGATTTCATTTATTTCATCTGTATTGTCTGGAAATTCTGTCAGTTTATACTTTAGATCCTGTATTTGTTGTCTATATTCACTTATAGACTTATTATTAAACTGATTTTTCATCAATAGCGTATCAATGTTTTTTGTAATCTCCCTCAGTTTTTCATTTGTAGAATCAATTAGATCACTATACATTGATAGCATAAAGACATTTTCAAGAAATGCTCTCTTCTGAGGCACAGACATTTTAAGTATGGGTGTGATGGAATTTATATTTGTATGAAATAGTGAATTAAATGTTTGAAAATCAAAACCCAGAATTTCTTTTATTTTTTCTTGATAATCCTTTACATTTGATGGTATAGGTATCAACTTATCATTAAGATAAATTTCAAGTTTATCGGGCTTTATGGCTCTTAGAATTGTATATCTGTCATCACCCCTATGAAAATCTATCGATACTTCACAATTCTTCTTATTTTTCCAATTAACAAAATTTGACTTATTGATTGCTCTCGCTGTCTTTCCAAAAAGGACAAATGGTATTGTCTCCAATAGACTTGATTTTCCACTACCGTTTGATCTTCCGCTATCTACATCAAGTCCTAAGATTACATTTATTCCTTTTTTGAATATGATTGTCTGTTTTTTTGCTCCGAATGTAAGAAAATTTTTAAAACTAACAGAATCAAACACTATTTTGTTCATAATTATCTCTTTTAATTGATAGTAGTGCGTATCCAGCAATATCCAACCAAGGATTTTCACCAAAAGCATCCTTTTTATTAGCAATCCTAAACAGCTTGTCAATTACTCTCACAATGGTTAGCATATCTTTATACTTACTAACCGTAATACCATTGGGGAATAAGACCTCTAATATACGGTATGATTGCCCAAAGCTATCACCGTAAGCTAAATTCTTCTCATCCACCAACTTACCTACTACAGAACCAATTTCTTCATAAGTCATATCAATCTCCCCACACTTTCCTTAAGATCTTCAAAATCAGTCAATCCAACACTATACTCTTTAAGAACATTATCCTTGAAAAATAATAGTGTCGGCACACTTCTTATATTATACTTACTGGTCAACTCTATGTCATTTTCAATATCAATCTTTTTTATTTCTACAACATCACCAAAGTGTTTTTCTATTTCTGATAACATTGATTCCATCTTTTTACAAGGTGCACACCAATTAGCACCAAATTCAAGTATAGTCAACTTTTTCATTGTTATTCCTCCTATTCTGTTAATAAACTGCTAACAATTCTTTTTAATGTATTTGTATTGATATGTGATGGATGTTTCTTTAGATCAATATAGTTAAATAATAGTTGTTTATTATCTACAATCTCTATATTATCAATAATCTCAAATCCATTATCTGATTTTATTGACATTTGAGAAAAATCTGTATAGAGTTGTAGTGGTTTGAAACTTTGAACTAGATCTATGATCTTCTGATTTCCCTCTGTTCCAAAATCTTCAGTATAAATCAATTTGACAATGTTGTCTTTAATTTCATCTGAATCTATGTTATCAAGAGAAGCTATGATCTTCTTAAACTTAGGGAAATTTTCAAATTCAACAAACCTCAAATCCCCATTATCGAAGATATAGTAACCTCTTGAACCTGAATCATTAAATGTCATATGATATGGGGCACCGATATATTCTATATTAGCAAATTTCATCGGTGTATGGAAGTGTCCTGAATATACTTTTCCACAATGTTTGAAATCATTTTCACTATATTTGAATCGTTGTAATATATTAGAATTAGTTATTTCAAGATGCCCAAATAATATATCAGTGTTTGGTATTTCATCAGCTATCCAAGGCACCAAAGAAACTTTATACCCATCAAGTCTAATTGTTTTATTCATATCAATTATTTCAACATTATCGAACATCTGAATAAAACTTAGGCTTGTAGGTTTGATACTATTTTTATAGAATAGGTCATGATTGCCAATCACAATAGATATATGGAAATCCTTAATAATATCCATTATATCTAAACAGGTCTGTATTGTTTGTATATTCAGTGATTTTCTATCATGGAACCAATCACCAAGATGGATTATTTCAGATATGTTTTCACGAATACAAGTATCAGCGATATGTTTGAACAATTTGATTACTATATTGTGCCACAATGGAGAGGCATTATATATTCCACAATGGGTATCAGTAACAATTATTGCTGACATATTATTTCTTTCTTTTTTCCCTATTTGATGATGAAAGGATAGCGTTGAATGCGTCTTGTTCGCTGATGTAAAACTCTGATTTCACGATTTCAGTAAACTTTTGATAGCACATATTTTTTGTCTCGATATATTTCTTCTGACTTTTGATATATGCTCTGAATGAATTTTTACATATTTGTGTGATATAGGCAAAGGCATTTTTAGATTTATCTGGATTGAAACTATTCAGGTATTTTATACATGTAAGAACAGCATCACTTACCATATCGTTTCGCCATGTATATCCAGAAAAATTGCCTTTGGTGGAATAATGATTAGCTATTTGGAGCAACATTCTACCCAATTCTTCAGTTAGAATGCCATCTTTTTTATATATCATCACCTCTTTTAATAATTCTTCGTTGTTAATGTAAAAGTTCTTTTTATCCAAGTTTCATCTCCTTTATATCATAAATTCTGTATGTTGTAAATTATCCCATTATAGTAACGTGACAGTTTATTGCACTTGCTCCCCAAATCCTAACAGTATTTGGGGATATAGTTTCAACAGTTACAGTAACGGTCTGTTTGGTAGAATCGCTATACACTTGAACAATGGGATATTCATTACTTAATTCATGAGATACATCACAATAATAGTTAGCACCACTAGATGACCAACCAGTAGTTGATATAGATTGTGTTGATATTGATAGAACTCTTGGCGTAGTAAAATCTATATATTCTACAACCCCATCATCAATCTCACCTGGCTTTGACCATACCATTGTGAACTTTGAACCACTAACATATCCATTGACTTCTGAACTGTCAGCAATCCAAAATTCAAAAAATCCCTCACTATCAGATGTAACCTGTGGTAGTGTATTTGTTGCTGATCCACCAGTCTCTTGTAAATAGACATACATTGGCGTTGTTGTTCCAGCTGCATATAAACTTATTTCAGCACCTTCTACCGGCTGTCCTTCTTCATTTGTTATATAATACCAAAAATGTTGCCTTGCCATTTTCAAACTCCTATAAATTGTTTAATTTTTTCAAAATCCTTGTTCTTTCTCCATTCAACATCATCAACAATTAACAAATCTATATTGTTATTGTCACAAAACATCTTTTTAATTTCATCACGTCTTACCGTTTCTGGAAATGAATGCCAGTATCTGCCATTATATTCAATACCCTTTCTTATTTCTGGAATCCATATATCAATTTCTAACATTCTACCAGTATATGGATTATAAATTTGTGTTTTATCATTTTCCAATATCACACCATTATATATACTTCTAATATATGCCAATATCTCCTTTTCCTGTGATGAAACACCAAATGATGACATACATATAGGACATCTATGACCATTTCTAAAAATCTTCAATGTTGTGTAATATCGATGTCCTTTATCACATTCTACTAACATTTTTTTCTTATTTGAAATATATCTATCTAAAACAACATATCCTTCCAATCTGAAAAATTCTTCAACTTCTTCTTGTGAATATCTATAATTTCCTTTACAAATTGGGCAACCGGTTTTTCTATTTACAATACTGTTATAGCTTTTATATATTTTATGTCCATTAGGGCATATAACAAATACTGGTTTATTAGTATTAACATATTCTCCTATAATTGTATATCCAAATTCCGCAAATTTTTTCCTAACTTCTTCTATATCGATTCTTTGTAATAGTGATCTTTTTTCAATAGAACATACCTTACATCTTTTATTATGTTTGAAATTATGCCACAATACAGAAGTAACATGCCCTTTAGGACACTTTATTGTAATTTTACTGTGCCCACCTTTGAATTCCGACAATAATGTAAATCCGCATTCTTCAACATATTTCTTTATTTCCGATTGATCACGAATAATATGACCATTACATCTTGGGCACCTTTGACCGCTTCTAAAATTATTCCATTCCACACTATATAAATGACCCTTGCTACACAATATTCTTATTTTTGAATGACAGTTTTTGTAATTACTTGCATCAATTAACGTATATCCATTTGACTTTACAAACGCTTTTATATCTTCTATAGCTTTCATTGATTATATTCTAAAGTCTTTTCAATTCTATACCAAATATAGAGATCAACATTAGCTGGTTTATATATAGGTGATGAATAGCTATAAAAACAAATTTCATCATTTATATCAAAAATACCAATCTCAGTAATAGTCATTTCTACTGGATCATCAATAATCGCTTTTACATAATAATAGTTAGCATCTGTAGCTCTTGAAATACTATATGTTCCGATAACCGATTCAAGAGAATTGAACTTGTCTGGTTTCCACCCAATTCCTTTTGTTCCATCGCCAACCTGCAAATATTCTAACCTACTATAAATATCACCCATCAGATAGCCACGTCTTCCTATTGCTCTAACTACAGCTTTTCCAGTAATTGCCGTAGAGAATGTTATAGTGCAATAGTTTCTTGATGTTAATTTTATATCAGCTGGATATATTACATTATTATCATCGTCATAACAGGTGACTAGAACTGCTTGTGCATCGAACATATGATAAACAGTCCATGTTGAAGCTGGTGTGCTCTGTATATGTTCGTAAGAATAACCAGCATCAGACGGAATTTGTTCTGGTTCTAATAGAATCCCATATCCACTTTGACTATGAGCAAATGTTACATTATACTCATTAACATCAGGCATTGTAATCATCTTTGGAATCAATTTACCATAATTCTCATCATCAATTTGAACTAATGGAAATTGCTGTCCAATGGTATGAACCAGATTCCATGATGCTGATGCTGGAATCAGTGATGTATAACTGTCAGCAATACATGAATATGCGTAACCAGCTTGTGGACTATTGAAGATTATCTCAACATAATTTTGATCAATGTTTGTCATACTCTTTGGTTCAATAATGTTGCCATCCAAATCATAACATTGCACCATAACATTCATAGAATTTAATCGGTGCTGCACAATCCACCTTCTATTTCTATGTTCTCTCCAATAGACAGCACAATCTTCATTTGGATTATCAATTACAGGTACACACTTTGTATTCAAATTAGCTTTATAATCATTTGAATACATTGGAATATAAAATCTACTAAAATTTGTCTTTGGTGATATTACCACCGAATAATGTGCAAATTTACATACAGGTCTTACTCTCTCCCATTCAGTGATGAGAGTATTCATTACATCTTCATCAATTATGTCATATTTTGACATTGGTTCTGTAGAAACATCAATTTCAACTCTATAATGAGGACTCATTCTAAGGTCAGTAGGACCAAATGGATCTTCAGGATATATTCTGCTTGAAGTTAATCTTGATACAATAGCATATCCAGTAACTTCATCATCAAATGTCAATATCAACATGTCATTAGCAATTTTAACATTGCTTGGCTGAATCATATTATATGACGCATCATATACTTGAAAGATTACATAAACACCATAAGAGTGATTGATTATCCATGTTTTAGAAGCTGAAGCCTGTATATGAATAAATGATTCCTTTTCTATGTTAATTCTACCTTCAATTCTACCTTCATAAAGAGTCAATTTAATGTTCATCTTACTACTCCACAAAGTATTTTATCCGATTTCTTTTAACCTCCAACTATCAAATTCGAACTCATATCTATCACTTTCGATGTTCAGGGTTCAGTATTCAGTTTTCACGGCACAAGCACTGCGCGGGCGCCGATGTACCAGTAGTAGTTCGACGGGGCGTCGTTGAGGCGCAACGCACCGGGGCACTGAGCACCGTTGTAGCAATCGCCCCCGCGGCGGGATA
>Ga0208198_1001363_pt1 | contig 21599 bp, 17 predicted proteins | sample AD_JPNTR2_MetaG_FD_184446 | JGI IMG/M metagenome (GOLD analysis project Ga0208198, IMG submission 184446) | Active sludge microbial communities of municipal wastewater-treating anaerobic digesters from Japan - AD_JPNTR2_MetaG (SPAdes) (version 2) | ecosystem: Engineered > Bioreactor > Anaerobic...
CCCCGCGGAAGAAAAGCCAAAAGCGGCGCCGGCGCGTGTTTTCGGCTTTTCATTTTTCCACGGTGTGGAAAAATGGCCGGACATTTTTCCACGGTATGGAAAATAAGTTTCCACAGTGTGGAAAAACCGGCCGGATTTTTCCACGCAATGGAAAAACTTTGCGCGATTTTTCCACACAATGGAAAAACTTTGCGGATTTTTTCCACGGTGTGGAAAAAAGTTTTCCACAGTGTGGAAAAGTGGAGTTGAGGAGCAAGATGAACATCGAGGAAGTGGACGGATTGACGGCGGCGGCGCTGGCGGCGCTGGGCGGCGCGGCGGATTTGGCGGCGCTGGAGGCGTTGCGGGTGAAGTATATCGGCCGCAACGGGCTGTTGCCGGAGCTGATGCAGGGGCTCAAGTCCGTGCCGGCGGCGGACAAGCCGGCGCTGGGGCAGGCGCTCAACCGCTTCAAGGTGTCGGTGACGGCCGCAGTGGCGGCGCGGCAGGCGGCGCTGGCGGCGGCGGCCAAGGCGGCCAAGGCGGGGGCGTTCGATTGGTCGCTGCCGGGGCGCTGGGCGCGGCAGGGACGGCGGCACCCCATCCAGCAACTGATTGACCGCACCAGCGAGATTTTCCGGCGGATGGGTTTCACGGTGGCGGACGGGCCGGACGTGGAGACGGAGTATTACAATTTCGACGCGCTCAACACGCCGGCGGACCATGTCTCGCGCGATGTGCAGGACACGTTTTATTTGCCGGGCGGGCTGCTGCTGCGCACGCAGACCAGCGCGGTGCAGGCGCGCTACATGGAAAGCCATCCGCCGCCGGTGCGCATTGTGTGTCCGGGGCGCTGCTACCGGCGCGATACGACGGATGCCACGCATAGCGCCAACTTCCACCAGATCGAGGGGCTTTATGTGGACACGCGCGTGAGCCTCGCCGATTTGAAGGGCGATATTGACCACTTCGCGCGCGAGCTGATGGGGCCGGGCGTGAAGTCGCGCTTCCGCACGCACTTTTTCCCGTTCACCGAGCCGAGCGTGGAAGTGGATTTTTCCTGCCACATGTGCGGCGGGGCGGGCTGCCGGGTCTGCAAGCAGAGCGGCTGGATCGAAATCATGGGCGCGGGCATGGTGGACCCCAATGTGCTGCAACTGGCCGGTTATGACCCCGCGGCGGTCATGGGCTACGCCTTCGGCATGGGCATCGAACGGCTGGCGATGATTCTCTTCGGCATTGATGACATCCGCCGGCTCTACGAAAACGATGTGCGCTATCTGGCCCAATTCTGAGGACTCGCCATGAATATTCCGTTGAGCTGGTTGCAAGAATATGTGGACATTCCGGATACGCCGGAAGGGCTCGCCGAGCGTCTGACGTTTTCCGGCGTGGAGGTGGAAGGCATCCGCCGCGTGGGCGGCGGCGTGCCGGGCGTGGTGGTGGGCGAAGTGGTGGGCATCGAGAAGCATCCGAATGCCGACAAGCTGACGCTCTGCCGCGTGCGCTACGGCGCGGCGGCGGAAACCACCGTGGTGTGCGGCGCGCCGAATGCGGCGGTGGGCGGCAAGTATCCGTTCGCGCCGCTGGGCACCGCGCTGCCGTGCGGCATCACCATCGCCAAGCGCAAGGTGCGCGGCGTGGCGAGCGAGGGCATGTTGTGCGCCGAGGATGAACTGGGGCTTTCCGAGGACCACACGGGGCTGCTGGAATTGGCCGCGCATTGGGCGCCGGGCACGCCGCTGGCCGAAGTGCTGGGGCCGCCGGAAACCGTGTTGGAAGTGGAAATCACGCCGAATCGTCCGGACTGCCTGAGTCTGTTGGGCCTCGCGCGCGAAGTGGCCGCGCTCTATGGCACGGAAGTCAAATGGCCCGACACCAACCTGCCGGAGGTGCATCCGGCCGTCGAAAAGGCCACGAGCGTGATCGTGGAGGATTTGACCGATTGCCCGCGCTATACCGCGCGTGTGCTGCATGATGTGCGCGTGGGGCCCAGCCCCGAGTGGCTCCGGCGCCGCTTGGAGGCCGCCGGCATCCGCGCCATCAATAACATTGTGGACATCACCAACTACGTGATGCTGGAGTATGGTCAGCCGCTGCACGCGTTCGACCAGAAGCTGCTGGCCGAAGGGCGCATTGTGGTGCGCCACCCGCGCCCCGGCGAAAAGATTCTCACGCTGGATGGCGTGGAGCGTACGCTGGAACCGCAAATGCTGGTGATTGCCGATGCCCAAAGGGCCATGGCTGTGGCCGGCGTGATGGGCGGCGAGGATAGCGGCATCAACGAGCGCACGACGGACGTGCTGCTCGAAAGCGCCAGCTTCCGCGCGGGCGCGGTGCGCGCCACCAGCAAGAAGCTGGGCATGCTCTCGGATGCGTCGTACCGGTTCGCGCGCGGGGTGGATATTGGACTGGCGGAAGTGGCCAGTCGCCGCGCGGCAAAATTGATGGTGGAGCTGGCCGGCGCCAAGGTGCTGATGGGCGTGGTGGATGTCCACGCGCCGCTGCCTCAGCCGTGGCGGGTGACGTGTCGCCCGGCGCGGCTGCACGCACTGCTGGGGCTCGCACCCGAGCCGGCAGCCATCGCCAAGGATTTCACCGCACTGGGCCTCAAGGTGCTGACGTGCGATGCCGAGCGCATCGAGGTGGAAGTGCCCACGTTCCGCGGCGACCTGACGCGCGAAGCCGATTTGATCGAGGAATACGCGCGGCTGCACATCCGGGAGCTGCCGGCGGTGCGCCCATTGGCGACCATCGTGCCCGGCGCCGATGACCGCCCGGCGCTGGCCGCGGCCCGTCTGCGTGAGGTGCTGGTGGGCCTCGGCTTGCAGCAAATCATGAATTACAGCTTTTTGGCGGAGGGCTTGCTGGACCTGTTTGACGGCGGCGCGGCCGCGCAGCGCGTCAAACTGGCGAATCCGCTGACGGCAGACCACACCGTGATGCGCGACGCGCTGTTGCCGCAAATGGTGGAGACCATCGGGTTGAATGTGTCGCGCCAAGTGACGCAAGCCGCGCTGTTCGAGACGGGGCGCGTGTTCCGCCTCGGCGCGGATAGCCTGCCGATGGAGGCCGACCATGTGGCCATTGGGCTGGCCGGCGCGGTGGGGCGCGCCGGGATGGACCAGTTCCTGCCGGTGAGCGAGCAGGACATGTTTTTGTGGATCAAGGGTGTGTGGGAGCAGGCAGCCGCTGCGCTGAACGTGGCGGACGTGACGCTGCGCCCTGCTGACCGCCCCTGGAGCGAGCCCGGCCGCGGCTTGGAATTGGTGGCCGGCGCGGCGGTGATCGGCTGGCTCGGCTTGCTCAAGACCGACATCGCCAAGGAATGGCGCATCCACGAGCCGGTGGGGCTGCTGGAAGCGGCCGTGGCGCCGTTGGTGAAGAATGTGGCGGCCATACGCCCGCTGGCGCCGCCGCCGAGCTACCCGAGCATCCGGCGCGACGCCGCGCTGATTGTCGCACCCGACGTGCGTCATGAGCAAGTGCTGGCGGTGGCCCGCGAGGCCGCGCCGCCGGAGTTGGAGCGCATCGAGTTGTTCGACATCTATACCGGCAAGAATCTCGCCGGACGCAAGAGCATGGCCTACGCGTTCACCTATCGTTCCGCCACCGGCACGTTGACGGATGAACAGGCCAACGCCTTCCAGGAAAAAGTGAACGCGGCGCTGGTGGCCCGGCTGCCGGCAGAAATCCGCGCGGGCTAGGCCGCGCCAGACCCCAGAGGTGATCTCCATGCCAACTTATGAATACCAATGCCGCAAGTGCGGACACGAGTTTGAGAAGTTTCAGTCCATCACCGCCGCACCGGTGAAGACCTGCCCCAAGTGCCGCGGGCGGGTGGCGCGACTGGTTTCGGGTGGCGCGGGTATCATCTTCAAGGGCACGGGATTTTATCAGACGGATTACAAGAACGCGAAATCTCCCAGCACCAGCGCCACGTCCGGCGAAAAACGGGCGGAATCCAAGCCGGCGGAGTCCAAGCCGGCAGCCGGCGCGGAAAAGAAAGGAGCCTGATCATGGCCTCGGAAGACCTGCTGTTGCGTTGCGACCAGTGCGGTGAAATGAACCGCCTGCCGTCGGTGTATTGCAAGAAGTGCGGCACCAAACTGAACTTTGCCAAGGCCGAGCAGAAAATGATGACGGCCGACCGGCCCACGCTGGCCCAACAAACGCGCACGCTGGTCCGGCTGGCGGTGGCGCTGGGCATGCTGGTGATTGTTCTGCTGACCATTTGGCCGGCGCGCATGGTGCGCACCGTCGGCGAGGAGCTGGACGCCAAGCGTTACCGCCTGAAGGGCGAGTTGCTGATTGACGCGCTGAACCGCGAGGTGCCGGCCTCACAGGTCATCGAAGAAAAAGAAATCAACGCCTACCTGCGCGGCGTGGTGGCGGCGCAGCCGGCGGCCCACGGCGTGCTGGCGGCCGCGCTGCAAGACGCGGGTGCGCGCTTCTTTCCGGGGCGCGCCGAAATTTATCTGGCCATCAGCCGCGGGCCGCTGACGTTCACCAGCCTGTTTTATGTGCAGGTCAAAAACGACCAACTGGTGGTGACCGGCGCCAAGCTGGGCCACTTGCCATTGCCGGGCATTCTCGGCCGCGCCTACGCGAATACGCAGATCAATTTGTTCCGCCAATTCCGCAACGAGGCGCGGATTGTGCGGCACCTGTCGGGCGCGCTGATCCAGTCCGAAACCATTGAGCTGCTGGTCGGCCCGGTGCAATAACCGGCGATGCGGGCGGTGGTGCAACGGGTGGCGCGCGCGGAAGTGCGCAGCGAGGGGCGCGTGACGGGGCGCATCGGCCCCGGCGCGGTGGTGCTGCTGGGCGTGGGCCGCACGGATACCGCCGCGGAAGCCGCCAAGCTGGCCGACAAGGTGGCCAAGCTGCGCATCTTCGACGATGCCGACGGCAAGATGAATCTATCCATCGCGGCGGTGCCGGACGGCAAGTTCATAGTGGTGAGCCAGTTCACCTTGCTGGGGAATACCGAGCGCGGCAATCGGCCCAGCTACATCGAAGCCGCGCCGCCGGAACAAGCCGAGGCGCTCTACGAATTGTTTGTGGCCCACTTGCGCGGGCTGGGGTTCGGCGTGGAGACAGGCGTGTTCCGCACCATGATGCAGGTGGAACTGGTCAACGACGGCCCCGTGACACTGCTGCTGGACACCGCCGACTGGGCGTGAGCCCGCTTACGGTGCGTTGAGCTGCCGCAGCGCTTCATACACCACCACCGCCACCGCGCTGGACAGATTGAGCGAACGGACATGGCGGGTCTGGATGGGGATGCCGCATACTGATTCCGCGTGCGCGGCCAATAGCTCATCCGGCAGGCCCTTGGTTTCGCAGCCGAAGACGAGCGTGTCGCCGGGGCGGTAGGCCACGCGGTCATAGCGACGCGCGCTGCCGGTGCTATACAGAAACAGGCGGTCGGGTTGCGCGGCAGCGAGGAAGGCCGGCCACGAGGCGTGGACTCGCACATTCACGTCATCCCAATAGTCCAGCCCCGCGCGGCGCAGTTGGGCGTTGGTGATCTGGAAACCCAGCGGCTCCACCAGATGCAGCCGCGTGCCAGTGGCCGCGCAGAGCCGCGCGATGTTGCCGGTATTGGGCGGAATTTCCGGGCTGACCAGCACCACATTCAGCGGTGGTTCGGGCCAGCGAAAATCGAAATCGGCGCGGCGCGCGTGGGCGTGCTTCATGGAGCCGGTTCGGAAGGCGGCGCGCCTTTTTTCTTTTTGGCGGGCTGGTGCGCCTTGCGCCAGTCAATCAGCCGGCGTTGGAGATAGTCGTTCTCGAAGCGGGTGATATCCACTTCGTAATCGAATCCGGCAGCCAGTGCGCCCTGGTTGCCCATGATGCACACCTTGGCGTCCACAAATTGCGACGGTTCAAAATGCAGCGAAGAGTCGTAAGGATAGAGCACCTTGGCGACTTTGCCGGCGCGGATGGAATCCGGGAAGCGCTGGAGCTGGTTGCGGCTGGGCACGGCCTTGCGGTGGAGTTGGTCGGACACCGCGGCTTCATACATGACCTCGGCGCGATTTTCCTGCACGTTCCAAATCACCACGTCAATTTCGCCCAGTGTGCGACCGGTTTCGTCGTGATAGGTGAAATTGCACAGCGCCTTGGTTTTCTTGGGATCGTGCCGTGAGTTGTACTGGATGGCCGCAAGGCATTCGAGCACGGTGCCGATGCTGCCCCACTTGGGGTCTTGCAAATCGCGCAACTGCTCAAAGTATTTCTGGATCAGCGGGCGGCGCGCTTCGGCGATGGAGGCCGGCCATGACGAAATTTTGTCTTCGACGGGCATGGATTCGTCACGCCAGGACACGACTACGGGCGCCTGCGGGGCGGTCGTGGCCGCCGCGGTGGGCGGCTCGGGTTCGGCCGCGTGGCGCGCGGGGCGGAAATGTAAGAAGAGGGCAAACGCCACCAGCAACGCCAAACCGCTAACGGCGGCCACGAGGGGCCATTGGCGCGACGCGCGCGGGGCGGGGGGGGCGGCGGGGAGTGGTGCGGTGGCGGCAATTCCGCCGCCAGCAGGCAATGGCGCGGTAGGGATGGCAAATGAGGCCGTTGGCGTAAGCGGTCCGGTTTTGTGCGCCGCAGGCGGCGGCGTCATGATCCGGATGCCGGCCGCGCCGGCGGGCGTGGATGTGACGCGGATGGAGGATGGCCGGCCGGTGTTGGGCAAAATTTTCCGCAGTGCGCCCAGCGCAGCAACAGCGGAAGGGAAGCGGTCATCGGGATCGTAGGCCATGGCCTTCATGACCCAATCGCACAGCGCCTTGGGCAGGTCGGGCCGCCATTCGGCCAGCGATTTGACGCGATTTTCCAGTCGGCTGGTGATCAGCGCGGGGATGGTGTCGCCGATGATGGCATTCTGGCCGGAGAGCAGGTAGTAGAACACGCAGCCGATGGCGTAGATGTCCGTGCGCGCGTCGAGCGGCAGGTGGCGCAACTGCTCAGGCGCGATGTAGAGGATGGAGCCATAGATGGACGTGTTGCCTTCCATGCTCTGCACCGTGGGCTGTTGGACAAACCGCGCGAGGCCAAAATCCAGCACCTTGTATTGCCACGCGCCGCTGGGCAGCCGCATGCGCATGATGTTTTGCGGCTTGAGATCGCGGTGGATCATGCCGGCCTGATGCGCGGCGGCCAGCGCCTCCAACACCTGTTGGGCGGCTTCCGTAAATTCTTCCAAACTGAACGGTGCGCGATGTACGGCTTGGTTGAGCGTCTCGCCGTCAATGAACTCCATGACGACGTAGGGGCCCTTCGCGTCCACGCCAAAATCGTGGATGGTGAGGATGTTGGGATGCTGGATGGCGGCCAGCGTCATGGCTTCGCGCCAGAGGCGTTCGGTGCCGGCGGGATCGTCAAGCATGGGCTCCAGCGGATTCCAGCGCTTGATGGCGACCTGCCGCTTTAATTGCACGTCCCACGCCAGGAAGACGGTGCCGGAACCGCCGGAGCCGAGCGAGCGGCGGATTTCATAGCGGGCGGCGACCAAGTCATCCGGTTGCGGGCTGGCGGAATCGAGGGCCGGGCTATTCGTATTCATCACGCCGGGGAGTATAGAGAGCCGCCCGCGTTTTGTCGAGGTGCGAGGCGGCGACACGGACTTTCCGGCTTTCCTGCGGGCGGTATTTGCGGATAATGCCCGCATGAGAAAATTGGCATGGTGGCTGGCGGTTTGGGTGGTGGGCCAGGCGGCACTGGCCGAAGAGATGTTTCCGCGTCCGGGGTGGCACGAGGCGCCGAACCCGTTGGCGGACGAGTGGGCCGTGAAGGGCGGCCAGTTGACGGTGTATGCCGGGCCATACCCCAAGAGTTTCAACTATTACCTCGACCAAAATGTGTTTTCCGCCGAGTTGTTTGGCCAGTTGTACGAGACGCTGCTGACCGAAAATCCGGTGACGCTGGAATTGGAACCGCTGCTGGCCGCCCGGTGCACGCTGGGTGACGACCGCAAGACTTTCACCTTTTATCTGGACCCGCGCGCGCGTTGGAGCGATGGCCAACCCGTCACCGCCGAGGATGTGCGCTGGACGTTCGATGCCGTGATGGACCCGCGCCACCTGACCGGCCCGCATAAAATCGGTCTGGGCCGGTTTGCGCCGCCGGAGGTGCTGGATGAGCGTACCATCCGGTTTGTGGCCAACGAGGTGCACTGGGTGAATCTGCTGGTGCTGGCCGGTTTGCAGGTGCTGCCCAAACACGCGTGGGCGGGGCAGGATTTCAATTTGCAGAACTTTGAGTTTCCCGTGGTATCAGGCCCGTACCGGCTGGGCGTTATCAAGGAGGGCCTCTACGCCAACCTCGAGCGCCGCGCCGATTGGTGGGCGGCGGGGCTGCCGCGCTTCCAACACGTGGCCAACTTCGCGACGCTCCGCTACCGGTTTTTCGAAGAAGCGGAGAACGCGTTTGAGGCGTTCAAAAAGGGCGAGATTGACCTATGCCCCATCTATGCGGCGCACCGCTGGGCCAACCAGACCAGTGGCGAAAAATACGATCGCAACTGGATCGTGAAGCAGGAGGTGGTCAACCTCAATCCGGTGGGTTTCCAGGGCATTGCGCTCAACATGCGCCGCCCGCCGCTGGATGATCCGCGTGTGCGCCGCGCGCTGGCCCACTTGTTTAACCGCGAAAAAATGAACGCCACGCTGATGTTCAACGCCTACTTTTTGCACAAGTCCTACTATGAAACCCTCTACGACGACGCGCACCCGTGCCCCAACGAGGAGTTTCATTTTGACAAGGAACGCGCCCGCGCCTTGCTGGCCGAAGCCGGCTGGCGTGCTGATCCAACCACCGGGTTGCTGATGAAGGATGGCCGGCCGCTGCGCCTGCAATATCTCTCGCGTGGCGGCACCGATGACAAGTTTATCGCCATCTTTCAGGAAGACTTGAAGGATGTCGGCATTTCCTTGAGCGTGGACAAAAAAGATTGGGCGGCGTGGGCCAAGGACATGGATCACTACAACTACGACATGACTTGGGCCGCGTGGAGTGGGGGGCTTTATCCCGATCCGGAAAGCATGTGGCTTTCGAGCGAGGCCGACCGCCCCGCCGGGCAGAACATCACCGGCTACAAGAATCCGGCGGTGGATGAGCTGATCATTGCGCAGCGCGCCGAATTTGACGTGCAAAAGCGCGCCGGGTTAGTGCGGCAGATTGACGGGCTCGTCACGCGCGATGTGCCCTACATTTTGCTGTGGAACCTGAACTACACCCGGCTGCTCTGGTGGAACAAGTTTGGCATGCCCGATGCGCCGCTGGGCAAGTATGGCAGCGAACGCGCCGCCGCGAGTTATTGGTGGTATGACCCCGATGCCGTTGCCGACCTGCAACACGCTCAGGCTCTCGGTCGTGCCCTCCCGCCGCGCCCTGCCCGCAGCACCTATTCCGATCCCGAACCCTGATACCCACACGCCCCACGGGCCAAGGGCGCGGGGGAGGGAGGGGTTATTTGCTGATTTTAGTGGGGTTATTGCGGTCGGCAACTGCCATGCAGGACCGAACCGCGCAGATAAAAACACAAAAATCACGCACCTTAAATATGCCCAGAGTTTATAAAGTGTGGACAATCCCCTGAAAATGGACGATTAAAAAATACCCAAAATATATACATAACAAATTGTATATGATTGGGATATGAATAATATAAAAACTGTCCAGAGTTTATAAACTCTGGACAGCATGGTTCAAATGGGAAAAAGAAGGTGGCTGACAACGGTTGTTTCCGCATGCCAAACCCGACTACAAGCCACTGAAAACAGCGATTGATATGGGTTCTACTCGAAAGCACCCCGATAGAGAGGAAAACCTCATATTCCAGTCATAAACTAGTTAATAGGCCGTTAGGCCCTCAAAAACGGTTTTGAATTGAAACGGTTTACTCGTCGAGAAATCGGCGGGGTTTGGTTAGGTTTTTATTGCGTTTGCGCACTGGTTTGGTAGACTGTTCCTATTATTTGAATAGAGAGAAATTAGATTTATGTCAGAAGAAGAATTGAAGCCGGATACCGGGGCAGCCCCAGTCGCCAAGCCCGAAGCGTATGATGGGTCGAAAATCCAGGTCTTGGAAGGGCTGGAGGCCGTGCGCAAGCGCCCGGCGATGTATATTGGCGATACGTTTCAACGCGGCCTGCACCACTGCGTGTACGAAGTGGTGGACAACTCCATTGATGAAGCGCTGGCCGGCTATTGTACGCGCATTCTGGTTCATCTGGCCGCGGATGGCTCGGTTTCCGTGTCCGACAACGGGCGCGGCATTCCCGTGGACCCGCACCCGAAGCTGAAAAAGCCCGCCGTGGAAGTGGCGCTGACGGTGCTGCACGCCGGCGGCAAGTTCGATCACGGCAGCTACAAGGTCTCCGGCGGCTTGCACGGCGTGGGCGTGAGCTGCGTGAACGCGCTGAGCGAATGGATGGAAGTGGAAGTCCGGCGCAACGGCAAGATCTACCGGATGCGCTTCGAGCGCGGCGTGACGAAGTCGCCGCTGGAGATCATCGGCTCCTGCACCGATCAGGGCACCAAGGTGACGTGGTATCCCGACGACCAGATTTTCTCCACGCTGGAGTTCTCGTGGGACATTCTGGCGGCGCGCCTGCGCGAGCTGGCGTTCCTGAACAAGGGCATCGAGATCGTGTTCCAGCAGGAACAGCATGATGGCGCCATGCGCACCGAAACCTTCCGCTATGACGGCGGCATCCGCGAGTTCATTCAGCACCTCAACAAGAACAAGGTGACCCTGCATCCCGAGGTGATTTATTTCGAGAAGGAGCAGGATGGCGTGGCGGTCGAAATTGCCATGCAGTACAACGACGGCTACGCCGAGAATGTGTTGAGCTACGCCAACAACATCAACACCATCGAGGGCGGCACGCACCTGACCGGCTTCCGTGGCGCGTTGACGCGCGTGGTAAATACCTACGGCCGCAACAACAAGCTGCTGAAGGAAGAAGACACCATGTCCGGCGAGGATATCCGCGAGGGCCTTGTGGCCGTGGTGAGCGTGAAGGTGCCCGATCCGCAGTTTGAGGGCCAAACCAAGACCAAGCTGGGCAACAGCGAGGTCGAGGGCATTGTGTCGTCCATCGTCAATGAGCAGTTGGCAAACTTTTTCGAGGAAACGCCGGCAGTGGCCCGCAAGGTGGTGGAAAAAGGCGTGCTGGCCGCCCGCGCCCGCGAAGCCGCGCGCAAGGCGCGCGACCTGACCCGCCGCAAAGGGGCGCTGGATTCGGGATCGTTGCCCGGCAAGCTGGCAGATTGCTCCGAACGCGACCCGGCGCTATGCGAGCTGTTTCTGGTGGAAGGCGATTCCGCCGGCGGCTCTGCCAAGCAGGGGCGCGACCGCCGCTTCCAAGCCATCCTGCCGCTGCGCGGCAAAATCCTCAACGTGGAAAAGGCGCGGCTGGACCGGATGCTCAATAATCAGGAAATCCGCACCATGATCACCGCGATCGGCGCAGGCATCGGCCATGACGAGTTCGATGTGGCCAAAGTGCGCTATCACAAAATCATCATTATGACCGATGCCGACGTGGACGGCTCGCACATTCGCACGCTGCTGCTGACGTTTTTCTACCGCCAGATGCCGCAGTTGATCGAGCGCGGCTATGTGTACATTGCGCAGCCGCCGCTCTACAAAATCAAGCGCAAGAAACAGGAGCGCTACATTGACAACGATCGCCATCTCTCGCGCGTGCTGATCGAGCTGGGCATCGAAGATGTGCGGATGCTCGACCTCGCCGGGGGCACAGTGCTGGACGACGGTAAAATGGCCGAAGTCCTCAAAATCCTCGAAGAAATCGAGCATTTGGCCGGTTCTCTCGCGCGCAAGAGCGTGGATTTTGACGAGTATGTGAAGCGCTATGACTCCGCGCAGAACCGCTTGCCGCTCTACCGCGTGCGGGTGATTCCGCCGGGCGGCGACATCGAAAATCAGGAAATCCATCTGGCGTTCAGCGATGAAGAAATGCGCAAAATCCGCGAGGACGCGGAGCAACGCATGGGGCCGTTGGACCCTGCCCAGTTCAAGTGGGATGAGTTGCATCAGGCCCCCGGCCTGGTCAAGCAGTTTGCTCAGTTGCAGGCGCGCGGGCTGGGCATTGACGCGCTGCTGCGCAGCGACAACCCCATCTATGAAGCCGAGGTGGACGGCAAAAAAGTGTCGCTCCACGCGTTGGGCGATTTGCTCAACCTGGTGCGCGAGGTGGGCCGCCGCGGCCTAAGCATCCAGCGCTACAAGGGCTTGGGCGAAATGAATCCCGAACAGCTTTGGGAAACTACCCTCGAACCCACCAAGCGTAAACTGCTGCAAGTGCAACTGGACGACGCCGTGCGCGCCGACCAGACCTTTACCATCCTGATGGGCGATGAAGTTGAACCCCGCCGCGCATTCATCGAGGAAAACGCCCTCAATGTGCGGAATTTGGATGTGTAGTCGCGGCGGGAACGCCACCGTGCCGAAAGTTGACCGAAAAAGGATAGTCCATGAGCGATGAAGTCACCCCCGCGCCCGGCGATGAGTTCGCCGGCGAAACCCGCGCCGCCGCCGCGCCGCAAAACGCGCCGGACCGCATCGAACGCATCAACATCGAAGATGAGATGCAGAAGGCCTACATTGATTACTCGATGTCGGTCATCATTGGCCGGGCGTTGCCCGACGCTCGTGACGGCCTCAAGCCCGGCAACCGACGCATCCTGTTTGCCATGCGCGAGGGCAACTACACCCACTCGCGGCCTTACGTCAAATGCGCGCGCGTGGTGGGTGATGTCATCGGTAAATACCATCCCCACGGCGACGCCGCGGTCTATGACACCCTCGTGCGCATGGCGCAGGATTTTTCCACGCGCTACCTGCTGATTGACGGGCAGGGCAACTTCGGCAGCATTGATGGCGATCCCGCCGCCGCCTACCGGTATACCGAGTGCCGCCTCAAGCGCACTGCTGAAGAAATGCTGGCGGACATTGACAAAGACACCGTCGAAATGCAGCCGAATTACGACGAAAAGCTGCTGGAGCCCAAAGTCTTGCCCGCGCGGATTCCCAACCTGCTGGTCAATGGCTCCACCGGCATCGCGGTCGGCATGGCCACCAATATCCCGCCGCACAACCTGGGCGAAATCATTGATGGCACCGTCCACCTGATTGACAACCCAACGGCAACGGTTGCTGATCTGATGCAGTTTGTGAAGGGGCCGGATTTTCCGACTGGCGGCACGCTCTACGGCCTGGCGCCAATCCGCGAGATGTACCTGACTGGCCGCGGCCATCTGCGCCTGCGCGGCAAGGCCACCGTGGAGCCGTGGAAAGCCGACCGTGAGCGCATCATCATCACCGAAATCCCTTACGCGGTAAACAAGGCCACCCTGATCGAAAAAATCGCCGATTTGGTCCATGAGAAGAAAATCGAAGGCATCAGCGACCTGCGCGACGAGTCCGACAAGGACGGCATCCGCGTGGTGGTGGAGCTCAAGAAGGGCGAAATCGGGCAGGTGGTGCTGAACAACCTGTACAAGCAAACGCAACTGGGCGGCACGTTTGGCGCCATCATGCTGGCCATTGACCACGGACGCCCGCGGGTCATGGACCTCAAGGAGCTTTTGCAGTGCTTCATTGACCACCGCTTCGAGGTGCTGACCCGCCGCACGCAGTTTGAACTGCGCGAGGCCGAAGCCCGCGCCCACATTCTGGAAGGGCTGCTGAAGGCGCTGGATCACCTCGATGACGTGGTGCGCATCATCCGCGCCGCGGAAAACCGCGAGGCCGCCAAAATTCAATTGATGGCCACGTTTGGCTTCACGGAAATCCAAGCCAACGCCATCCTTGATATGCGCCTCTACCAACTGACCGGGTTGGAACGCAGCAAACTGGAGGCGGAATATAAGGCTTTGCAAGAGCGCATTGCCTACCTGAAGGAGCTGCTCGCCGATGCCCGCAAGCTGTTCGGCGTGATGAAGGACGACCTGCTGGCCATCCGCAAGGAATATGCCGACCCGCGCCGCACCGAGATCGTGGTGGACGAGGGCGACATTGACATCAAGGACTTGGTCGCCGACGAAGACTGCGTGATTTCGCTCTCCCACGCGGGCTATATCAAGCGCACCCCCACCAGTGTGTACCGCGAGCAAAAACGCGGCGGCAAAGGGGTGGTGGGCATGGATACCAAGGATGAGGATTACGTGGAGCACGTATTCAACTGTTCCGCCCACGACTGGATGTTGTTCTTCACCGAAAAAGGGCGGATGTATTTCAAGATGGCCTACGAGATTCCCGAGAGTGCTCGCGATTCCCGCGGCAAGGCGCTGGTCAACCTGCTGGACATGCAGGGCTCCGAGAAAATCGCGGCGATCATTCCGGTGCGCGGCTTCGATACCGACAAGCACCTGTTCTTTGCCACCGAGCGCGGCATTGTCAAAAAGACGCCGCTGGCGGCCTACCAGAATGTGCGGGCGGCAGGCATCATCGCCATGAACATCGCGGAAGATGACCGGCTGATCGGCGTGGAGTTGACCAGCGGGCAGGATGACCTGCTGCTGGTGACGCGCCAAGGGCAGGGCATCCGTTTCAAGGAAACCGATGCGCGCCCCATGGGCCGTGCCACCGGCGGTGTGCGCGGAATCTCGCTGGGCAAGGGTGACGTGGTCGAGGGCATCGAGGTGGTCCACGAAGACGCCATGCTGCTGACCGTGACCGAAAACGGTTTCGGCAAACGCACGCCATTCAGCGAATACCGCGTGCAAAAGCGCGGCGGCAAGGGCCTCATCGCCAACGAACTCACCGCCAAGACCGGTGAATTGGTCACCGCGCTGAGCGTACACGACCACGAAGCCATCATGATTGTGACCCGCAAGGGCACCATGATCCGGATGCCCGTGGATGGCGTGCGCGTGACCGGCCGCTCCGCCCAAGGCGTAAAACTTATCGATTTGAGCGAGGAGGATGTGGTAATGAGTGCCACACCAGTGGAGCCGGAGGATGAAAACGGCCAAGCGGCCCCGGCGGCGCCACCGGCGGAACAGGAACCAACCTCCTGAAGGAGAGCGGATGAATAAAATTGTCGGCGGATTGTTGCTCGTGCTGCTGGCCCTGCCGGCATCGTGGGCCCGGGATAATAGCGTGGAAGACCGCAGCGCGGATGAAGCGCTGCTGACGTGGGCCAACCCGTTTCCGTGGCAGGTGGGGGCAGCCTATCAAAACCACGCCCGTCCGGTGGATCTGGGCGGCGCGGAATGGAAGCTGAAAGGCCAGTCCGTGGCCGGCGAAGTCGGCGTCCGCCCGTGGCCGTGGCTGCTCGTTTATGGGCAGGTCAGCGCCAACGAGGCCCGTTTGGCCGAGCGCATGCGGGAAAATGCCGATCCGGGTGCGGGTGGCCTGCTGGGAGTGAAGGCCAATCTGTGGCAGATCAACGAGGGCCTGGCGCGCGCGGCATGGCGGGTGCGTTTGCAACTCGCGGGATACTACGCCTACCGCACCAGCTCCGACGCCGGCGAAGGCAAGCTGTCGTGGGGCGAGGCCACCATCATGCTGCCGTTGAATTATCACCTCACCCTGGCCCGCAGTGCGCGCAACGTGTTTGCTGGCGAGTTCCACAGTCTGGAAATCTTTGCGGGACCCGCCTTTTCCAAACTGGATGGCACATGGACCGTGGGCGACTGGCAGCGTGACTTTGAAGAATCGCAGGACTACGGCGTGGTGGGCGGCGCCAATCTCTGGCTGCTGGAAAATCTGTGCTTTGGAGCCAGCGCGGCGTGGTTCGATGGCACCAGCTTCGATTTATCCGTCACGTATCGTTTTTAGGATGTTTCGCCATGAGCGCTCGCATTCTCGACGGTAAAAGCCTTGCGGCCGATATCCGGCGCGAGATTGCGGACGATGCCGCCAAGCTGCACGCAGCCACTGGCCTCGCACCGGGACTGGGCGTGGTGCTGGCGGGCGACCATCCGGCCTCGCGCTCGTACGTCACCGCCAAGGAAAAAGCCTGCGCGGCCGCCGGTATTCGCTCGCGCGAGCTGACCTTGCCCGCCCACGCCAGCCGGCAGGATATTTTGGCTGCCGTTCGCGACCTCAACCAAGATGCCACCTGCGATGGTATTTTGGTCCAACTCCCGCTGCCGGATGCCGCCAGCGAGCGGGAGGTCATTGAAGCCATTGATCCCGCCAAGGATGTGGACGGGTTCCATCCGGTGAATGTGGGCAAATTGGTGCTGGGTTTGCCGACCTTTGTGCCGTGTACTCCGCAAGGCATCGTGGAGTTGCTGCGCCGCGCGGCAATTCCGTTGGCGGGCGCCCACGTGGTGGTGATTGGCCGTAGCTCCATCGTGGGGCGGCCGCTATCCATTCTCCTCTCGCAAAAAGGAGTGGATGCCACGGTGACCCTCTGCCATACGCGCACTCCTGACGTGGCGCGGTTCACCCAACAGGCGGATATCGTGATTGTGGCCGCCGGCCGGCCCAACACGCTGCGTGCAGAGATGATTCGTCCCGGTGCAGTGGTGGTGGATGTGGGCGTCAACCGCGTACCGGATTCGACCCGCGCCACCGGCTACCGGTTGGTGGGCGATGTGGATTTTGAACCCGTGGCGGCCAAAGCGGCGGCCATCACCCCCGTGCCCGGCGGCGTAGGCCCGCTGACCATCGCCATGCTGCTGCGCAACACCGTTGAGGCCGCGCGCCGCCAACGTCACCCTCCTGCATGATCCGCGTTGTCAATCGCTACCTGCTCGGCGACTTCGTCAAAAGTTTCGTCATCACGCTGGTGGTCTTGACCTTCGTGATGTATGTGGGCGCGGTGGTGCAGGCCATTGATTACATGTCCCGCGGGATTTCTGGTCCGCTGATTCTCAAGATTTTTGCGCTCAACATCCCGTTCACGCTTTCGTTCGTGATCCCCATGAGCGTGCTCACGACGGTGCTGCTGCATTTTGGCCGGCTCTCGGCCGATGGCGAAAGCACTGCGCTGAAGGCGTGCGGAGTCAGCCTCTGGCAGATGGCTGCACCCATTTTACTGGGCGCCGTGGTGTTGTCCGGCATTTGCCTGTATATCAACGCCGAACTGGCCCCGCGCAGCCATTTCATTCGCCGACAAATGCTGCGCGATCTCGGCGAAGAAGACCCGCTGGCCTTGCTGGAAGAAGGACGCTTTGTCCGCGACTTCCCCGGCATGCAGATTTATATCGGCAAAAAAAATGGCGGTCGGTTGGAAGACATCACCATCATGCAGTTTGGCGACAAAGGCCCCAAGGCCCAAGTCTATGCCGACAGTGGTGAGGTCAACTTCAATCGGGAAACCCGCGTCATGGATATTGTGCTCTACAAGGTCCGCCTGATTGAATTCGACAAGACGGACCCCTCCGATATCAACAAACAGCGGGAAATTACGGCCGACCGCTACCCCATTACCGCGGATTTGCGGCAGATGCTGCAAAAGCGCAAAGTCATGCCCAAACCCGCCTCCATGACGTTTACCCAACTGATCCAAGCCGCGGCCAACATCCGGCAGGTATTCCCCGATCTTCAGGAAAAAAATGTGCCGCGAATGCGCACCAAGCTGGCCGTGGAAGCCAGCAAGCGCATGGCCTTGTCGCTCTCCTGTTTTTCATTTGCGCTGCTGGCCATTCCGCTGGGTTTGCGCTCGCACCGCAAGGAATCCTCCATCGGTATCGGTTTGGCGCTCTTGCTGCTCTTTTTGTTCTACCTGTTCATCGTGGTGGCTGAGTCCCTGCTGGATCGCCCCCAATGGCGCCCCGATTTGATCCCGTGGATTCCAGTTGTCGGCAGTCAAATCCTGGGTACATGGCTGCTCTACCGCAACCGTTAGGTTTTTTCGCTTGCCGCGGGCAAAACCGCCCCGTAGTGTTCGCGGGGTTGAGTGCGTGCCTGTAGCTCAATTGGACAGAGCGTTAGCCTCCGGAGCTAAAGGTTGTGGGTTCGACCCCCGCCAGGCACACCACCCCAGAAACCCCGTAAAATAAGGCGAAAACGCCATATTTTCCCGCATTTTCGACCCCTCCCTCAATCCGCTCCCCTTTGGTGATAAACGCGCATAATGGCGGTTTTCAGCGCCCAATTTGTCACCAATTTGTCACCACTTTTTCAGCCCCTATTTGACCCCCAGAACGACCGCCATGTTCATCCGACCCGACACCCGCCCCACCAGCCGCCGACGATTCTACGGCGATCCTGGGGGCGGTTTTCGCGGTCAGCCAGCCATTCCCGGCGCCGGCGCAGATCCGGCGGATCTCCACGACCGTCTGGGCGGTCCTTCCGTCCCGCCGGCGCACGGCGCCCAGCCCCGGCCCCCGGGCCGTCACGCCCCCAGCTACGAAGCAGGGGTCGCGCCAGCCCTCGGCAGTTGGCGGCGCAGATGGCCAGCACCGCCGCCACCGCCGCCGAGTCCGATCCGCCTGCTCCCCGCAGGCAGGCCGACGACCCGTCCGCTCCCCGCAGACGGGATCGTCGCAGACGCCACCTCCCCGGTGGCGCGGGCCGCACCTCCCCGGTGCGCGCAGCCCCGGCGACTCCCCGTCGCCGGCGATCCTGCAGCCGTCCCGCCGATCCTCCGGACACGTTCCCGCGATCCGACCCCCCTTTTCAGTTCTTCCCCCCAAACCCCCCATCTCCCCGCCTTCGGCGGCTCCCGGCCCCGGGGCTGGCCGGGAGTGATTTTTCCCCCGTGCGGTTCATCGCTGGGGGGAAGACCCGCAAAGAGGGGTCGGACGGCTACATTCACGCTCCAACGGCTACGCCGCCCCTGCGGGGTCGCGGGAACGGCCGGAGAATTCGGCGGGAGAACCGTCGCTCCCCGCTCCAATCCGAACAGCCCGCCGCCAGAAGCCGCCCGTCCGTTCCGTCGCTGGTCGGCCACTGGTCGACGCGCGGGCGCGGACACCGACCGCCAAGACGGCCTTGGCCGGTCCGTGTCCCGATGCGCCCGCCCAACAGCCTACCCAGCCCCTAGAGCAACTAGGACCGCCACCGCCCCCGGCACCCAGCCAGCCATGATCATGTGTGCCATGCATGCGCGTGCGCGTAATGCCAGCCCTTCCGAGCCTGTGCTGGCCCTTGGCACCAACACAGGCCGATTCTGAACAGGCGATAATCCGCGTTATGAACGCGGTCGAGCTTTCACGTTTTCCAGCCGTTTAAAAACGCTGTCACCGGCCTACTGATAGCCTTGGAACTATCCAAGGTCGAAAATCGCCTAAAATCTCTTAAAATAGGAGAAGGCCAACCGCGCCGTTTTCCGCATTTTTCCGGTTTAAGAAACCTGCAGATCGAGCTGGAGCCGAACAGCCCGTCACTCCCACGGTGAATCCTCCCAGATGAAGTTGATTGGTGTGCAAAAATCGACAATCCGGCGAACAATCGCCTTTGCGGTGTCCGCCAGTTCCGGCGCGTCCGCCCGCCACTTCCGCAGAAGGCCCTCGGCATCCATCTGACACGTTAGGACCAGTTCGTCGCGGTCCGCCGTCCGAGCCTCTACGATCTGGTACAGCGCCCGCGCATAGGCGTCGGTAAACTTGGGCACGTGCAGGTCATCAATCAACAAACCCGAACAGGAAAACCAACGGCCATTGATAGCGTCGTCGGTTTCCGTGTCCTCTTCGGTGTCCCGCCCGCATAGGAAGCGCAGGATTCGGGAAAACTCGTTGAAGTTCGACGCGGACCCTCTGACCATCAAAGCAAGGTCGGCGGCGTTTATGTGCGTTATGAATTCGTGATCCAGCAGCCGGCGGATGATGCGGGCATATGCCGCCGACGTTTTCCCGCTCCCCGTGTCGCCGAACAGGATCAAACCCGGCTTGGCGGTTTTCGTGCCGTCGTGCGCCAGTACCTTGTTGAACGCGTCAGGGTCCCTCGCCTTGTCGGGGCTGGCGTCGCGGTATGCCCGGGGGATTTCGTATCGGTCAAGCTGGGGAAGTTCGGAGCAAGCGTCCTCCACGATTCCCGCCCACCGCGCAGCCCGGTCCGCTTCCGGCACTTCCGCCAGCCGTTCCCGCCACCGCTCGAGTTCCTGGTTTACAATCGGCGGAATCCGACTAGGGATGGGATAGACGGGAGCGGTCATTTCAAACCGCCTTCCGGCAGCCAGGAGTCCCGGCGCTGGGTTTTCTTTTTCGACGCCGGACCGCCCCCGCCGTCAGGCGGTGGGGCGGTTTCCGGAGCGTCGTTCTTATCTACTGGGGATAATCTTTGATTATCCCCGTTGTTAAGAAGTGGTCGTTTGACGTCGAACGTCGAGCGACCATGGGGGTGGTCGCTGGGCGACCATGGGGGGTGGTCTCCCGTGAACCATGGGGGAACGCTGGGTTTCAGGGCGAATTTGGTTGAATCATTGCCGACGGTAGCGGTCTTCGGTGCGGTGTACGTCAGCAGGCCCGCCGCCTTCAAATCGTGCAGGCAATGGTGGACCGTCCGCCGCCCAATCCCGACACGTCGCGCAAGCGTGACTTGGGACAACTTGAAGCGGAGTAGCTTCTTCCAGTTGGCATAATCGAGCAGTTCAGACCAGACCGCCCAGCACGTCAGCGCCCGGGGGGTCGGGATGCTGAATATCCGGCGCTTATCGCGCTTCGATACGGGAAACCATCCGCCCGCGTTTTTAATGTCTTTGGATTCGGTCATTGTGGGTCTCCGTGTAGTGTTCTCGGATGCAGGTTTTCACGTCGGCAAAGATGAAGCCGAAAACGCGTGTCACGTCGGCTTCGAGTTGCGGTGTGGACTGTCTCGTGTCGCGCAAATGGTCCAAAAAGCGGGCTTGCTGGCGCTTGCAGATTCGATCCAGCCGGGCCTCGACGGTGGGGGCGGGGGCGGTGCGGGTTGACGTGCGTGATTCACGCACCTTGGGCGCTGCTGGTGCTGCTGGCTTCGGGGCCTCGGCTCTGGCGGTGAAGGGGCGGACCTCGCCCGTCCTTATGATTGCGCCCGGATCGTGAGAGACGAAACAAGGGCGGCAAACGTCTTTCCCCGAGGGGTCCGTCTGGATGCTGTAGGTCGTGGCGAGATATTCGGCCAGGGCTCGAAAAATCGATTTCGCCTCTTTATCGTCGGCGCACGTTCCGACATAGACAACGGCTTTGACGCCTCGCCCGGACGGGCTGACAAAGGCGGCCAGGACGTGGGGGTCGGCTCCCAAGGCATCCCGGAGCGCCTCGGCAATCTCCATCGAATCCAGTTTGTCCACGTCCACAATGAGACAGCCGGACGGGGTGTCCAGGCCGGTCTTGCATCGCTTGGAGAAAACGCCCGCAGCGGTGAAAGCCGGAAGGCGCTTTTTGAGTAAATCGGCCTTGGCTGTGTCCCCTGCGGCCAGGGCCTCGCGGATGGCGGCGACGGGCTTCTCCCAATGGCCTGCTTGGATGGCTTCGAGGATTTCGACAAGGGCGATGGGCTTCCCCCGGTTGTCGCGGGCTGATTGGTAGCGGCTGACCTTGCGGTCGGCAAGTTCGGCGGCGCGGGGATTGCGGGTGTTGGCGTTCATCGTGCCACCTCCCGCCGCATCGTGCAGGGGTCACACCACAGGCGGCCCCGGTCGCTCATGCGGTCATTGTCACAACCTGTCCAATCGTCGCCAATCAGCTTTCCGCAATCGGCGCATTGGTTG
>Ga0208198_1001376_pt1 | contig 21472 bp, 23 predicted proteins | sample AD_JPNTR2_MetaG_FD_184446 | JGI IMG/M metagenome (GOLD analysis project Ga0208198, IMG submission 184446) | Active sludge microbial communities of municipal wastewater-treating anaerobic digesters from Japan - AD_JPNTR2_MetaG (SPAdes) (version 2) | ecosystem: Engineered > Bioreactor > Anaerobic...
TATCCCCAACTTCACGATTGGTAGAGGGGAAGTGCTGTCCCTGATCCGACCGAACGGTTCCGGAAAATCCACCCTCCTGCTGACACTGTCCAGTCTGTTAAACCTGAATCCAGAGCGAACGTGCACCCCACACGGTGCCTTTGGCTTTTTGGGCTAAAAAAGCCTCAATGGGCGGGGGTCCGAGGGGTAAATTCCGACGATCACCTGCCCGGATCATGCAATGGCCCCTAAAAAGGGAAAAATTGGCGAAATTGGACACACCTCAAGGGGCCGGCTGTTTCTGATCTCATGTCTCGAAAGGGGGATGGAATCACCCTCCGTTGACCGACGAAGGGCCATGACCGGGGCGTGTCGATGAAAGGAGACCCCTTCGGCGGCGTCGGCCCCCGGTTAAAACCCCGCCCGAAGAGGGGTAGCGGAGTTTCGATACAACTTAGCTATCTGATATCGTAGAGAAATCGCGGCGTTGAAAAATATCCTGTCTTGGCGGGCCCTCCGGGATTTTGCGAGCCCGAAAAGCCCGTCAGGCGAGGGTTTGCGGACCGGAACTATCCGGAATTCCGTGCGTTTCCGCCCAAGGTGTCAAGGGAGGGCCGAAGATCCTTTTGAGCCCCTTTTGACCGGCACCATTGCGCCCATGACCCCCTGGTCCCATGACGGCGATCAGGACGTGGCCTCATGGCGGCGATCACGGCATGGTTCTGTGGGGCCATCATGGACAAGGGTGGGACCGGTTATGGGGTCACGGCTCCGGCGGGTATGCCGGAGCTCCGGCATAGGTTAAATACTTGAGATCATTGAGCAATTAACGACGCACGAAAAATTTTGCCCCCCGTTTTTCCGCCCCCGCCGAGGGGGCATTGCTGCCCTCCCGGAGGTCTTCCCGGGCCGCCGTGGAGGCGGTCTTTCCCTCATCCGTCCAGGCGGCGGGGTCGATGGCGCCGACCCTGGTGTTGGTCCTGGTCACCCCGTCGCTGAGCCCTTCCCCGGCGGCGGCCTTGGCCTGTTTTCCCTGTCGAAGAAGGTTTGGGAATGCCGGTTGAATTGGTTTTGACCGATTCCGTCAAACCCCGCCTCAAACCCGTCATCTTTCAGATTTTCGACGCCTTTTTTCAATGCCGCCATACAACTTTATTGGCCGAATCCAAGCAGATTCACGATGCCGAGTTCTTTCCTGCATTTAGGGCAGAAGTTCACGCCATCCCGGTCCTTGAGGGCGCCGAGGAAGATCCTTCCCAGTTCCTCCACCGGAGACGCCTGTTCGTCTTCCTCAAAGTATTCCCGGAAGCACCTGTCGCAGATCTTTCTCTTCATGGTCCCTTACCTCCGGAAGCCACGCCGCCGGGAGAATCCGGCCATCGACCCTGCCTTGTCCGCCTGGGTGACCCTGAAGAAAGCCATGTGGATGACCGTGCCTTCATGGATCAGGGCGGAGCCGACGACCTTCCCGCCCTCATAGCGGTAGTCCGTCCCGTGGCCCACAGATTCGTATTTTTGCTCCCGGCACTGAAGAATATCGGCCAGGAAGGCCTGCGCCGTTTCCAGCGGGTTTGCCCTTGACTTTCCCCGTTTCTCCAGGATGGCGTCCATGACGTAACTCTTGATCAGCTTCGGGTAGATGACCCGGAAGGCCTCGCTCCGGGACAGCATGTCCATGCCTGCCACCTTGCCGCCGACCAGAACGAGGATGCCACTCTGGCCTGGAATAAGGGTGAAGTGCTCCAGATAGGCATCCAGATCCTCTTTTTTCGCCTCATGGATGTCCCGCATGGCGCCGGTGGGAGATTGAACGTCGGCCGCCTCGGACTGATCGCGGATGCCTTCCCAGACGGCGAGCTGGTCGGAGGCGTACCGCCGAGAACTCTTGAGGAAATAGGCCACCGACTCGTTCTTGACCCTCCGGAGACGGGCGGACATCATGTGCCCCGATTCCTGGAAATGGGCGGACCGGTAGGACCAGCGCCCCTCCTCGGTGCAACTCACGGGGATGACGGTTTCGGAGCATTCCTTCACCAGGATCGTGGTGTTGAGAACGCGGTTCTGTTTGGCCCCGGATAATTCCTCCCCGTCCAGAATGAGCACCGGCCTGGCGCCGGTGTTCTTGACCTTCAGCTCGGGGACGCTGCCGCCCTCGGTCACTTCCGTAATTGCAATCAACTGGGCCTCCATGGCCTCCTTCAGGGTCAGGTAATCCGGACCGGCGCCGTTTTCTGATAATAGGGGAATCACGGTCACCTGATTGTGGACCTGGTTCTCACCGAATTTTATTGTCTCCAGATGAACTTTCATCGTCGCATTCATTTTCTCTTCCTCCTTTCGTCCCTTTGGCATTGACCATAAGAGGTTGTCTCTGATAACTCAACGTCTCGACGACATAGGCAGGTCGCATTATTCTTGGGGCATGATCTTTTTTGAACGGGGGGGTGGGGCATGACTCGTGACCGCGGCGCGCAGACGAAACTGATCCGCCTGGGCCGGATCCTCCGGGTCTTCATGGAGAAGGGGCAGGTATCCAGCACCTGGCTGAGCCAACACTTCCGGACGACGCCCCGGACCATCCAGCGTGATCTCCTCCTGCTTAAGGAATCCGGATTCCCCCTGCATGAGGTGCGGAAAGGGGTCCATTCCATGAGCAAGGACCTCGTGAAGAACCTGGAAATCTTTGACGACACGGAACTGGCTCTCGTCGTGGCCCTGAAAAACATTGTGGCGCAGCTGGGTCAGCCTTTCCGGGAGGCCGCGGACGGTGTTTTGGACCGCCTCTACGATTGCGTCTCTTCCATGCCGGTCTTCGTAAAGATTGACGATGCCGTCCCCCTGGACGGCGCCCTCCTGAAAAAGATCGTCCAGGCACTCCGGGAAAAGAAGCAGGTGACGTTTCAATATGCGGCGGGGAAGGGTCCTCATCCCGTCCAGATGGAACCCTACCGCGTCACCTATTTCAGCGGCTTCTGGTATCTCGTCGGTAACGAGACCGCGACCGGCGTCCTCAAGCGCTACGCCCTCGATAGGATCTCTGATTTCCGCTTATTGAAGGCCTGCTGCCGGGAAGTCCCCAAGGACCTCGATGACGTCCTTCGGAAGAGTGCCAACATCTGGTTCGCCACGGACATGAATTTGGAAGTCAAGGTGCTTGTCGATGCTCAGGTCAGCCACTACTTCAAGCGCCGCCGGATGACCCCTACCCAGGAGATCCTGGAAGAACGCCCGGACGGGTCGCTCATCGTCACCTTCCGGGTCGGTCATTACGAGGCGATCCGCATCATTCTCAAGTCCTGGATACCTAATGTCGTGATCCTGGAACCGGATGATTTCAAGCGGGATTTCCTGGAGGACGTGAAGAGATGGGTAAAACGCCAGGAGCAGGCGGCGTAGCCCTCGGTTCGTGGCCGGCAGGCATCGCTTGTGGCCATTCCTCCGCAGAAGGCCTGTCACGCCATGAAACGGGGTTCAAATATTCGAAAGGTTACCTATATATTGATAGGTTGCAAGTACGAACTATCGCCATATCCCCCCGGACACAAGATACCCTCGGAGCCGCCGTCTCCGGGGGTATCTTCTATGGTCTCCACCTGCGGGAATTCGCTCACCTGGGCCGGTCCCTTAAGGCCTTCTTCCGGCGCTTTCACCGTGTCTTCCACGCCGAGACTGCGCATGTGACGCGCCGTCGTATTCGGATTTGCGTGTCTCGGGATCGCCTGAATGACCGTCGTCGGTATCATTTCCGGCTGTTTCTGAATTCATGTCTCAAAAGTGGGATTGAATCACCCTCCGGTGACCAACGAAGGGCCATGACCGGGGCGTGTCAATGAAAGGAGACCCCTTCGGCGGCGTCGGCCCCGGTTAAAACCCCGCCCGACGGGGAGTATAGGAGTTACGATACAGCTTAGCTATCTGATATAGTTGAGAAATCGGTGACGTTGAAAAATTTCCGTCGTGGCGGGCCCTCCGGGATTTTGAGAATTTGAAGCACCCGTCCGGCGAGGGTTTGCGGACCGGAACTATCCGGAATTCCATGCGTTTCCGCCCAAGGTCGCGAGGGAGGGCCGAAGACCCTTTTGAGCCCCTTTTGACCGGCACCATTGCGCCCATGCCCCCCTGGTCCCATTGGGGCGATCGGGATGTAGTCCCATTGGGGCGATCGGTAAGTGGCCCCATGGCGGCGATCACGGCATGGTTCTGTGGGGCCATCATGGACAAGGGTGGGACCGGTTATGGGGTCACGGCTCCGGCGGGTATGCCGGAGCTCCGGCATAGGTTAAATACTTGAGATTATTGAGCAATTAACGACGCACGAAAAATTTTGCCCCCCTTTTTTCCGCCCCCGCCGAGGGGGTATTGCTGCCCTCCCGGAGGTCTTCCCGGGCCGCCGTGGAGGCGGTCTTTCCCTCTTTAACCGGCGCCAGTGTGTCGCTGACCCCCTGGCCCCATTGGGGCGATCGGGAAGCGCCCTCATTGGGGCGATCGGGTCGTGGTCCCATAGCGGCGATCAGGGCATGGTTCTATGGGGCCGATCATCGACGGTAAGGGATGCGCTTCTCCAGAACGGATTTTTTTGCGACGAGAAACGATCTGAACGCGTCCAACGACTGCCCCTTGAATTTTGCCTTTGCTATATTCCATTAACATTTCTTTCAGAAACGCGATCACTGTGATCATGACATGACATGACAAATCCCGGTTCCCCGAATGAATTATAACATTGCGTGATTATTGGTATTTATTGCATAAGAGTGGCCTTTATTTTCTCGTTGACAACCAGTATCCTGCTACGTATATGGTGATTTGGGGTCGGTGGTCTATAGAATGTAGGGATTATTTAAGTTAGGCCGTAAAATAAAAACTCATGGAGGTAGCAAATGGCATCGTTTAACATCAGTCGTGTAATTAACACAAAGAAAGAAGTATCAACAGAAACTATTTTCCAGTTCATTAAGACTAAGCTTGGAGAAGTTACAAAGATTAAAAAAGCCGACATCTTAGACAACAAAATGACTGTCGGCGGCGTTGTCAAACAAAAGGTTTTTTCTCCTATGGTTGCCTTTACTGCTGATGTTTTTACAAAAAATGTAAACGGAAATGTGAAGATTGACATAATAGGAAGCATTAGTCCTAATTGGATTTTTTATCTGTACCTTGCATTAGGTCTTCTATTGGGCATGGCGGCTGGACTATTTTTCGTCCTTGCTGTATTAGCAGTTGTTCTGTTTTTTATGCAAAAAAATGTTCCTAATACAAAATTTGAGGAAATTATAAAATATTTAGAAATTGAAGTCTGTGAATAGATAGAAGACAATTTACAGATAAGAAAAAGCCTTGATAGGTCTGAGCAGTTTGGGACTTAAATAAAAAAGAAATAGCTACTATAAAACGGACATATATGAGCCTAACAAGGCGCTTCATGGGATCGCGCGGAACTGCCGCGTTCCCCATAAGCTTTTTCGTTAGGCGCGCCCGATCCACAGGGTACACGATGACACGCAACTACTGGCAAATCGCTGCAGGTTCACGGGGGCGGGACTACTCCAGCTATTTCCTCAAGACTGGCATGGCTTTCGTCGGCGGCGAGTCGCAAGTGGCTACGATGGCTCAGGTCAAGCTCGGCGATGTGATCGTCCTCAAGTCCGGCCTATCCCAGATTCTCGCGGCCGGTGAGGTCGTCGAGCGAAATGGCAGGCATTCTGGTAACGGCGACAAGGAATGGCTTCGTGACTTCGATGGGTGGGACCTCCCGGCGTACTGCTACGTTAGGTGGCACGTCCCTACAGAACCGCTGGAAACGTCAGGATTGACGCGCTCGACCATTCAGCAACTTCCCCGGGGTGAGCATAGGAAGTTGGCCGATAAGCTCCTTTAGCTTCCACCCGCGCCATAAGGAAATGAACCCCGTCAAACTAGCGAGGTACCAGACGATGCTATCCTGGAGTTCTTGATCACGGAAGGACTCCGCCCCGGAACAGCAGACGAGTTGACCAATACGCTTCGTCGAATCAGGCTTCTCGCTGAATACTATTACAACAACTGCGAGTGGAGTGATGTTCGTGAGCATGAGACCCGCTCCTTTCTGATTCTCCCCCTTCTTCTTTCGCTCGGCTGGGCCGAGCAACAGGTAAAGATCGAACTGCCTGCGGGCGGGGGCCGGGCGGATGTGGCCTGCTTTTCCAAGCCATACCACCGAGAGGACTCGGAGTGCATGCTCATCCTCGAGTCCAAGGATTTCGCAACGGGTCTCGACTACGCGCCGGAACAGGTCCGGCGGTATGCACAAGACTTTGGTTCCTGTCGTGTGGTCGTTGTCTCCAACGGTTACTGCTATAAGGCATATTTGCGGTCGCCAGAGAATGGGTTCTCGTCGAATCCTTCTGCGTATCTCAACATCATGCGACCCCGCGATCGCTACCCACTGGACCCTGAGAACGTCGGCGGTGCATTGGATCTCCTGCGATGGCTTCTTCGTCAGTCACTGCGTTGAAAGCAGATGCGCCTAACCAGCGGTTGCAGCGGACGGTCCGCTATGCCGATCATTGACAACCGCGACGGTATTTGGCGTGTTGCCGTATTGCGGCGATCACGGCATGGTTCTGTGGGGCCATCATGGACATCATCGACAAGGATGGGGCCGGTTGCGAGGTCACGGCTCCGGCGGGTATGCCGGAGCTCCGGCATAGGTTAAATACTTGATATTATTGAGCAATTGACGACGCACGAAAAATTTTGCCCCCCTTTTTTCCGCCCCCGCCGAGGGGGTATTGCTGCCCTCCCGGAGGTCTTCCCGGGCCGCCGTGGAGGCGGTCTTTCCCTCTTTAACCGGCGCCAGTGTGTCGCTGACCCCCTGGCCCCATTGGGGCGATCGGGTCGTGGCCCCATTGCGGCGATCAGGAAGGTGCCTCATAGCGGCGATCAGGGCATGGTTCTATGGGGCCGATCATGGACAGGGTCCGGCGGCCGCCCGACAAGCTTCTTGACCGTCGAGCCCCTTTCGTCATAAACAGAGCCGCCGGGCCGAGGAAGGGCATCGCCGTTGACGGTGTTGATTCCCTGCCCGGCCGGGACGTTGTTGTGGGCAACCCGGCGCGACGGCGAAAGGTGAGGACGCTGTGGGTCGATGGCACAAGGCGGGGTGTATGCTCTGCGCCCGGAATGGCGGGATCGAGGTCGAGGCGGCGGACAACCGCGTCGCCGGGGACCGGGGAGACAAGGACGACGTCCGCAGCGAGGCGGTTTGATGTCCTCCCGGTGGTCGGCAAGGGTGCCGTTCCGTATGGCGGCGCGGGTGAGAGACGCCCTGTCCCTGGGCGGGGCGGCGGTCGTCGTTTTTTTCCTCTTCGCCCTGACGGGGGTGTCCTGGGGTGCGGAGCTCCTCGTTTTTGCCGGGGCGGCGGCCAAGCCGCCCCTCGAGGAGATCGCCGGGAGCTTCACGCGGCGCACGGGGGTTACGGTCAAGACGACGTTCGGCGGCTCCGGTTTCGTCCTTTCCCAGATGGCCCTGGCCGGGCGCGGCGATGTCTACTTCCCCGGTTCCTCCGATTATATGGAGATAGCCAAGGCCAGGGGTATAGTGCCGCCCCAGACGGAGCGCATCGTCGCCTACCTGGTGCCCGCCGTTGTCGTACAGAAGGGTAATCCCAAGAATATCAAATCTTTGCATGACCTGACCCGGCCGGGCTTGCGGGTCGCCATCGCCGATCCCGAGGGGGTCTGCGTCGGCCTGTACGCCGTCGAAATCGTGGAGCGGAACTTCTCCCCCGAGGCGAAGGCCGCGTTCCGGAGGAACCTCGTCAGCTACACGGACAGCTGTGAAAAGACCGCGGCGGCCGTCTCTCTGAAGGCCGTGGACGCCGTTATCGGCTGGGAGGTCTTCCGCCGTTGGGACCCGCACCGCCTCGAGGTGATACCTCTGAAGAAGGGCGAAATCGCCCGGATCGGCTATCTGCCCATCGGGGTGACGAAGTTCGCCTCTGACCGGGCCCTGGCGCAGAGATTCGTCGACTTTGTCCTCTCCCCCGAGGGGAAGGCGGTGTTTCGCCGCCACGGCTACTTCATCAGCCCCGAAGAGGCCCGGAGCTGGATCGGGGCCCCGAAACCCGTCGGGGGAGAGTATCGCCCGCCCCGGGATTGGATCCGCCGATGACCTTTCGGAGCCTGGCCATTGCCTGTGGTTTCGCCGTCTTTCTCATGTACGGGGGGCTCATCGTCTCCCTGTTGTATTTTGTCCATGGACCGTCGTTTCTCCAGGTCCTCCTCTCCGACCGGACGGTTTACTCCCTCGTCCTGAGTCTGTTGACGGCCTCGGTGGTCACCGTCGGTGCCGTGGCCGTCGCCCTTCCTGCCGCCTATGCCCTCTCCAGGTACCGGTTCCCCGGCCGGCGGCTCGTCGATGCGATCCTGGAGCTTCCCATGATCGTGTCGCCCGTCGCCCTCGGGGCCATGATCCTCATCTTTTTCAGCACCCCCGCCGGGGCCCTTCTCCAGGAGCGGGGTGGGTACGTCATCTTCACCGTTTACGGGATCGTCCTCGCCCAGTTCGTCACCACCGCCGGGGTGGCGACGAGGCTCATCAAGACGGTTTTCGACGATATCCCGAGGCGTTATGAGGAGTTGGCCTGGACCCTCGGCGCCTCCGAGGCCAAGGGGTTTCTCACCGTCGTGATCCCTATGGGGAGGCGGGGAATCGTCAGCGCCGCCATCATCACGTGGGCGAAGGCCCTCGGGGAGTTCGGGGCGACCATCACCGTCGCCGGTTCCATGGCCTTTCACACGGAAACCCTCCCCATCGCCATCTTCATGCGGTTGGCCCAGGCCGACATCGAGGGGGCGGCCGTTTTGGTCCTCATCCTCATCACCATAGGGTTGGCCGTCCTCTTCGGCGTGAGGGCCTTCACGGGTAGGGGGGCCTATGTATAGATCGACGGCCGCAGCCCGGGATGCGGTCCTCTATGCCCGCATCGAGAAGGACCTCAAGCACTTCCGCCTGGACGTCGAGTTCTCCTGCGCGCCGGGATCCCTCCTGGCCGTGGTGGGGCCTTCCGGGGCGGGAAAGACGACGATCATCCGCGCTATCGCCGGCCTCGAGCGGATCGACGGGGGGGTGATCCGTTGGGGCGGCGAGACCTGGGACGACGTGGACGCCGGGGTGCACGTCCCCGTCCGGGAACGGGGGGTGGGTTACGTGTTCCAGGAGTTCACCCTCTTCCCCCATTTGAGTATCTACCGCAACGCCGCCTACGCCGCCCGGGACGGGAAGCGCGTCGAGGAGCTTCTGCGGATGTTCGACATCTGGCATATCAGGGACAGCAAGCCCCATCGGGTCTCCGGCGGGGAGCGTCAGCGTTGCGCCATCTGCCAGGTCCTCGCCCGGGATGCCCGGGTGCTCCTCATGGACGAGCCCTTTTCCGCTCTCGACGCGCCGAATCGCCGGAAACTGGGGGAGTTGCTGCGGGTCGTCAAAAGGGAGACGCCCATCCCGATCATCCATGTCACCCACGACATCGGGGAGGCCCGCCTCCTGGGCGACGAGATCCTGCCCGTCGTCGCCGGCAGGGTGGAGCCAAAGTGGATCCTGCCGTTTTTGCTCCCCCTGGGGGACCTCGGCGGGGCGGTCTGCCGGCGGGGCGGGGCGGAGGGACGTCCCGACGAACAGGGGGAGGTGGAGTTGCCCGTGCCCAGACGGGAGTACTGCCTATGAACATCGGTCCCTATTCCCTCGAGGATTACATGCATCTGGTGAAGTCGTTCCACGGGAGCGTCGCGCCGGGTCTCATCGTCGGCGGGTTCATGGTGGAGGCGGCCAAGGGGGAGCTGCCCCCCGGCATCCTCTACGACGCCATCACCGAGACGGTGGTCTGCCTCCCCGACGCCGTGCAGCTCCTCACGCCGTGCACCGTGGGGAACGGATGGCTCCGGGTCCTGGATCTCGGGCGTTTCGCCCTGTGCCTGTACGACAAGACCACCGGCCGGGGCGTGCGGGTCTTCGTGGACCCCGGGAAACTCGACGGTCGGCCCGCCGTCAGGGACTGGTTCCTCCGTCTGAAGGCAAAGCGGGATCAGGACCCGGTGCGACTTCGGGACGAGATCATCGCGGCGGGTACCGACATCCTGGGGGTGCGGCCCGTAGTGGTGGCGAGGTCCTTCATCGCCGGCGGCAGGAAGAAAGGTCCCATAACTCTATGCCCCGCCTGCGGCGAGGCCTACCCCGCCGCCGACGGCCCCCGCTGCCTCGCCTGCGACGGCAATTACGGGGACATAATCATCTGTGATCTGGTGCGAAAACGTGAATAATTACCAAAATCGAAAGGGGCCGGCTGTTGCATCCGGGGCAACGCCGGTATAGGCTTACGTATCCCGGTCGAGACCATTACAATCCCAGGAGGTTTACATGGATAGACGCGATTTTCTGAAGGCGGCCATGTTCTCGTCCCTAGGGCTTGGTCTGGCCTGCACGGGAACCCCCGTCATGGCGCGGGGCATACCGGCCAAGTCCTTGCCCGGCGGTGGTCCGGGCCGCTGTTTTGTCCTGCCCAAAAGCGAAGTGAAGGCGCCGCTTGTGGATCTGTTCAAGATCGGCCCCGGCCCGTCCAGCTCGCACACGCTGGCCCCGCTGCGCATCGCCAGCAACTTTCGCGAGGCCGTGGCCGCCCTGCCCAGGGACACCCTGGCCAAGGCCGCGCGCTTCGAGGCGCACCTGTACGGCAGCCTGAGCGCCACCGGGCGCGGCCACAGGACCGACCGCGCCATCCTTGCCGGCCTGCTGGGGCAGAAGGCGGAAACCTGCGACCAAAAGGTCATGGACGCCCTGGCCGACGACAAGGCCGTTTTCCAGACCACCATCGGGGGCAAGGGCTTCACCGTCGGGCACAACATCATCGTGTGGGACGCCGTCGAGCACCACTTCCCCTTCAGCAACACCCTGGTCATGCGTTTGATGGACACGCGGGGCAAGGTGCTTTTCGAACGCGAGTATTATTCCACCGGCGGCGGGTTCTTCGCCTGGAAGGGCCAGCCCCCGGCCAGGCGCGGAGAACCGAAACACCGCTTCGGCAACATGGCGGAGTTCCGCCGGCTGTCGCAGGACACCGGCAAGCCCCTGCACGAGATCATGATGGAAAACGAGATGGCCATCCTGGGCGTGGGCGAGGCGGAGGTAAACAGGCACCTGGACATGGTCATCAAGACCATGGTCGACGGCGTGGACCTGGGTCTCACCGAGACGGGCCTGCTGCCCGCGCCCTTCGAGATGCACCGCAAGGCCAAGGTGCTCTTCGACAAGGCCAAGGCCATGGGTGAGGCCGACGGCTTCATGCAGCGCATCAGCAGCTACGCCATCGCCGTCAGCGAGGGCAACGCGGCCGGACGTCTGGCCGTTACCGCACCCACGTTAGGCTCCGCCGGCACCATGCCCGCCTTGGTATACGTGATGAAGAACCACCTGAAGTTCACGCAGGAGGCCATGCGCAGGGGCGTGCTGGCCGCCGGGCTCATGGGCTTGATTTGCAAAACCAACGCGAGCGTCGCCGGGGCCGAGGTCGGCTGCCAGGGCGAAATCGGTGTGGCCTCCGCCATGGCGGCGGCCATGATGGCCTACGCCTCCGGGGCCGACCTGCCCACCACGGAACTTGCCGCCACCATTGCGCTGGAGCACCACCTGGGCATGAGCTGCGACCCCGTGGGCGGCTTCGTGATCATCCCGTGCATCGAACGCAACGCCTTCGGCGCGCTGAAGGCCTACAACGCGGCCCTGATGGCCAGGAGCGAGATAGTGCAGCAGCACTGGGAGGACTTCGACCGGGTGGTGGCCGCCATGCTGGAGACGGGCAAGGCACTGCCGCCCCAGTTCCGCGAGCTGGGCACCGCGGGCCTGGGCGTGAGCATGGTGGACTGCTAGACCCGGGAGTTTTTGATCAAGGCGGGGTGAAGCGCAGGCCGCTTCGCCCTTTTCTTGCCCCCAAGGGCGCGCCGCACGGAGACGCGTCGGCCGAACGGGCAGGTTCCCGAGGTTCCCCGTGCGTCATCCCGGGCCCGCCCCGGGGGACGCGTGAAACGTGCGCCCGGGGCCGCGAGGGCGTCTTTTCCTTCCCCCCCAAAGGGGCCGTTGACAGGGACACGAAGTGGGAGCTAATAAGAGCGACGGCCCAGGGCCCTTTCAGACCATGGGGGAGGTTTGATCATGGAGATGTCGCGGTCGTGTCCCGCCCCGCTCATGCAGGCAGGTGAGGTCGTCGGTTGTTTCGCCGTCCGGCGGGTGGAGGAGATGCCCGGTATCCGGGTCACGGCCTACGAGTGGGAGCATCTACCCACGGGGGCAGAGGTGATCCATCTCCACTGCGACGACCGGGAGAACCTCTACGCCGTCGCCTTCCGCACCCCTCCCTTCGATGCCACGGGTCTGCCCCATATCCTCGAACACTGCGTCCTGGCCGGTTCGGAGAGATATCCCGTCAAGGACGCCTTCAACGAACTCGTGAGGGGCACCCTCCAGACCTTCATCAACGCCTTCACCTACCCCGACCGGACCGTCTACCCCGTGGCCAGCCAGGTGAAGGCGGATTTCTACAACCTCGCCCGGGTCTACACGGACCTTGTCCTGAGGCCCCGCCTCCTCCCCGAGACCTTCCGTCAGGAGGGACATCACCTGGAGGTCAGGGGAGGGGGGGAACTCACCGTCTCGGGGATCGTCTACAACGAGATGAAGGGCGCCTATTCCTCCCCCGAGTCCCTCATGTTCAGGACCATCCAGGAACACGTCTTCCCGGACACGGCCTACCGGAACGACGCCGGCGGGAACCCGGACCTCATCCCCTCCCTCACATATGAGGCCTTCCGCGATTTCCACCATCGTTACTATTCCCCCTCCAACGCCCGCATCTTCCTCTACGGGGACATATCACCCCGGGAACACCTGGATTTCCTGGGGGAGGTCCTGGAAGGCTTCGGCCGTATGGAGGTCGATTCGACCGTCGCCCTCCAGAGGCCCTGGCACGCCCCCCGGTCCGTCCGCGCCTCCTTCCCCATCGGCAGGGAGGAGGACCCGCGGGGCAAGGCCATGGTCAACCTCACGTGGCTCCTGGCGGAGAGCGGGGAGGTGGAGCAGATGCTGATCCTCGGGATCGTTTCGGGCTGCCTCGTGGGGAGCGCCGCGGGGCCCCTCAGGAAGGCCCTCATCGACTCGTCCCTGGGCGAGGACCTCTCCCCCGCCACGGGGATGGACGCCGACTACCGCCAGGCCCTCTTCACCGTGGGGCTGAGGGGCACGGAGGCACAGCGGGCCGACAGGATAGAGGGCCTCGTCCTCGACACCCTCGGGCGCGTCGTGGCGGAGGGCCTCGATCCCGATCTCGTGGAGGGCGTCCTCCACCTCGTGGAGTTCGGGGGACGGGAGATCGTGAGGAAGAACTACCCTTACGGCCTCGTCCTGATGGGCCGGGTCTTCCCTTCCTGGTTCTACGACGGCGACCCCCTCAAGGCCCTCGATTTTCCGCGCCTCATCGGAGAGGTCAGGGAGCGGTGGTCCCGGGAACCCCGCCTCTTCGAGGAGACAATCCGCGCCTGGTTCCTCGACAATCCCCACCGCCTCCTGACGGTCATGGAGCCCGACGCCGGTTATCTGGACCGGCAGGAGGAACGGTTCCGAAGGGCCATGGAGGAGAAGAAGGCGGGGATGTCCCGGGAGGAGATGGAGGAGATCGCCAGGGAAGCGGAACGATTGAGGGCCTTTCAAGAGGAGCCCGACACCCCCGCGGCCCTCGCCACCCTGCCGAGACTGCGGCGCTCGGACCTGGAACGCCGGGGGATGACCATTCCCACGGAGTGCGGGGAGATCGGCGGCGTCCCCTTACTCGCCCACGATATCTTCACCAACGGCATCGCCTATCTCGACCTGGCCTGGGACGTCTCCCACGTCCCGGACGAGCTCCAGCCCCTCATCCCCCTTTTGGGCAAGCTTACGACGGGCATGGGGGCCGCGGGCAGGACTTACGAGGAGATGGCCAAGCTCCTGGCCCTCAAGACGGGGGGCGTGACCTTCGACACCGTCGCGGGCCTTGCCGTCGGGGGTGAGGGTAAGGTCATCCAGAGGCTGATCTTTCGCCTCAAGGTCCTCTACCGCAACATCCCCGCCGCCGTGGCCCTCCTGGCCGATCTCCTCCACGCGGGGGACCTGACGGACCTGAAAAGGGCCTCCGACCTCATCCGGGAGAGGAAGAACAACCTCCAGGCCGCCGTGGTCCCCTCGGGCCACCTCTTCGCCCGCCGCCTCGCCGCCTCGCCGCTGAACCCGGCGGCCCGGCGGGAGGAACAATGGCACGGCCGGCAACAGTTGTCCTTCGTCAGGGCCCTGGCGGAAAGGTGCGAGGGCGGGGGGGAGGAGATCCTGCACCGGTGCGGGCGCCTCCGGGAGATGATCATGAGGAGGTCGGGCCTCATCGTGAACATCACCGCCGATCGGGAGGGCCTTGAGGCCCTCAGGGAGAACCTGTCCCCCCTCCTCGATCCCCTCGGGGAAGGCGGGGAGGCCGGGGAAGAGACGGCCGATCTCCCCGCCCCGGTCCCGATGGGGGTCATCATCCCCGCCCAGGTTTCCTACGTGGCCCGGGTCTGGCCCGCGGCCTCCCGGGTGGACGAGACGGCGGCCGCCCTCGCCGTCGCCGCCCGTCTCATCGCCAACGGTTTTCTCTATCGGACGATCCGCGTCCAGGGGGGGGCCTACGGGGCCATGGCCCAATTCGACCCCTCCATGGGGACGTTGTCCTTCCTGTCCTATCGGGACCCCCGGATCGTCCGGACCCTGGGGGCCTTCGACGAGGCCGTCGCCTGTCTCTGTGGAGAAGAGGCGGATCCCGAGGAGGTGGAAAAGGCCGTCATCGGCACCATCGGCGCCCTGGACAGGCCCATGGACCCCTCGTCCCAGGGCCTGACCGCCCTGGTCCGTCACCTGGCGGGCTATACCGACGAGCTCCGCCAGGGGTACCGGGAGGCGATCCTGGCCGTGGAACCCGCCGTCCTGCGCCGCGCCTGCGAGGGGTTCTTCGCCGCCGGCAGCGGGAAAAGCGTCGTGGTCGTCCTGGGGGACGAGGGAGAACTCCGCCGGGCCAACGAGGCCCTGGGCGGAAAACTGACGATTCAGAACCTTACGGAGGAGCCATGAAGACAAGAACTACCGGTTTGAGATCGGTTTGGTTCCGCGCCATCGCGGGTTTGGTTGTCGCCGTCGCCCTGGCGTCCTGCGGGGGCCGTTTCGGCAATATCGTCATGGACGACCAGGTGATGAAATCCTTCGAGACCTTCCGCATGGATGAGGGGATGGATTACTACTACAGCGGTCCCGACCTGGTGCCGAACGCGATCATCGGCCTCAAGAAGGGCTACGTCCTGGAGCCGGACACGTGGAAACCCCTGCCGCGGGACCCGAAACTCTTCAAGGACATGATCGTCCACATGCAGGAGAAGGGCCTGGAGTTCTTAGATCAACCACGGGGTTTCGTCATGACGGACCCCGAGGGGAAGCCGGTGGGGGTCTGGTACTCCATCATGAAGGCGCGCAAGACCCTCCGCATGGGGGAAGGAAATAAGGTCGTGGTCTATCCCCCCGATTTGGTCATCTACCAGGAAGGTCCCCTGGGAGGCCCGACGAGGGACAAGGATTAGGAAGAGGCGTCAACCCGCAGCCGCATGCGGTTCACCTCCAGGTGGGCCTGGCGGACCGGCTCGGGGAGTCGGTATCCCCGGCGGCAGGCCATGACGATCCCCACGGCCCCTTCTATGTCCATCCGGTGGCCGGGGGAGACGAAGAGGGGCCGCGTCCTGTCCTTCGTCCTCAGGACGACCCCCACCTCCCGGCCTTCGTGATAGAGGGGCGCCCGGTCCCCCGCCTTTTCCCCCACGGGGTCGTGGGTCCCCACGAGACGCCTCTTGGCGCACCCGACGGTAGGGAGGTCGAGGAGAAGACCCATGTGGGAGGCGAGGCCGATCCCCCGGGGGTGGGCGATCCCCTGGCCGTCGAAGATGACGCAGTCCGGCCGGTCCTGCAAACCAAGGAAGGCGGAGAGGAGCACGGGCCCTTCCCTGAAACTCAAGAGACCCGGGATGTAGGGGAAGGAGGCGCGGCCCACGGCCCGCGAGACCTCCTTCAATTCCAGGTCGGGAAAGGTGAAAAGGACAACGGCCGCAAAGACGGTATCGTCTCCCCTGGCCGTGGAGACGTCGGCCCCCGCCACGGTCCTTGGCGGCCCCGGCGGCCCCTGTTCGACGAGCCTTCCCTTCAGGTCTTCCTGGATCTCCAGGGCCTCCCGATAGGTGACGTCCCAGCGGTGGAGGCGGAGGACCTCCATGGACCCCTCACCAGGCGGTGGGGGCCGCCGCGAGGATCTCCCCGGCCCGGGCCACATCGCGGTGTATCTGGGCCACGAGCTCTTGGGGTGTCGAAAATTTCCGCTCTTCCCTGAGCCGTCCCACGAAGAGGACCTCCAGCTCCTCGCCGTAGATCATCCCCCGGAAGTCCAGGAGATAGACCTCGACGGACAGTGCCTCGTCGCCGAAGGTGGGATTGGTGCCGATGTTGAGGACGGCCCGGTGGGTCTCCCCCCGCAGACGGGCGAAGGCCGCGTACACCCCCTTGGCGGGGAGGAGGACCTTCTCGGCCTCGATATTGGCCGTGGGGAAGCCGAGTCCCGTCCCCCGGCGCCTCCCCTCCACCACCGTCCCCTTGAGGTTGTAGAAGCGGCCGAGATACCTCGCCGCCCTTTCCACCTCCCCGGCGAGGATGGCCTCCCGGACCTTGGTGCTGCTGACGACCTCGCCGTCCACGGTGAAGGGGTTCATCACCTCCACCTCGAAGCCGAGGCGTCTTCCCCAGGCCTTGAGGAGCTCTTCATTCCCCCCCTTGTCCCGGCCGAAGGTGTAGTCGTGGCCGATGAGGATCTTGGCGAGGCGCAGCCGGGCCCAGAGGATGTCCCGCACGAACTCGTCGGCGGTGGTGCGGGCGAACTCGGGGGTGAAGGGGATGAGGATCAAGGCGTCGATCCCCGCCTTTTCGATGAGGGCCTTCTTCTCCTCGAGGGTGGTGATGAGGTAGAAGGGTCGTCGCTCCCGATGGATGATCATCTTCGGATGGGGATCGAAGGTGATGACCGCCGTTGGGGCGTGCCTCTGGGCCGCCTCGGCCGCGAGGCGGCGGAAGATCTCCCTGTGACCCCGATGGACGCCGTCGAAGTTGCCGATGGTCACCAGACAGCCCTGAAGGTGGCGCGGTATGTCGCGGTAGCCCTCGATGAGAAGCATGGGCCTCTATTAACAGATGAGCCGCGAATTTCAAGGTAAATCTGACGACGAAGGCGATGACTTTTGCCTTGACAAAGGGACCGGCGGCGGTGTAGAAATCGACCATCCGGGTGGATTTGGCCGAAGTGGCGGAATTGGTAGACGCGCTAGGTTCAGGGTCTAGTAGGCGTGGGCCTGTCCGGGTTCAAATCCCGGCTTCGGCACCATTGAGAACTCACTTCTTGCGCCAATGGGCGGTTGGGGATTCGTCCCCGCCGCCCATTGTTTTTGTCTCGCCGTCGCCCCTCGTCATCGTCGGTTCCCTCTCCCCTGTTCGTCCCTTTGTCGGCCCGGCTAAGGCGGCCCCGGCGCCGATGGACTGGGTCTTTATGGGGTAGAGTCCGGTCCCCCGGCGGGTGGTCCCGGGGTCAGGAAGGGGAGGGGCGTCTCCAGGCGGTAGACAAGGGCCTGGCAGGAGGCGACGAGCCTTTCCCCGTTTTCCCGGACCTTGATGTCATAGACGGCCGTCCTCTTGGTGCGGTTCACCTCCCGGGCCTCGGCGGTCAGGACGGCGCCCATGGCGGGGGCGGCGACATAGGTCACGCTCATGTTGAGGGCCACGGCCGTGGTCCCGTGGGAGTTGGAGGCCGTCTCGAAGGCCTCGTCGATGAGGGCGAAGATGGCACCCCCGTGGGCCTTGCCGAAGATGTTGCCCATCTCGGGCGTGAGGGTCATCGTGACCAGGGAGTAGCCCTCGTCCAGGTCGAGGAGCCGCAGGCCGAATTTGCGGGCGAAGGGCTCCTCCGCCACCCGGCGGTATATGGCCTCCCGGATGCGTTCGTCCATCTCTCAGTTTCCCTTACCCAGGGGCCGGTTTTCCCGCCAGAGGAGCCACGCCAGGGCCAGGGGCGCGGCGAAACCGATCACGCTCAACCAGGTGGGTACCTCCAGGCCGTCGACGGTGATGGGGACGTCCAGGACAAGACGCACCAGGTGGGCGAGGGAGACAATGACGAGGAGCAGCGAGACGAGGGTAGTGACGGGCTTCACTTCGCCGGCCTCCCCAAGGGCAGGAGGTAGAGGGGCTCGTGACGGGGGGGCAGTTTGAGGACCGCCGTGACGTCCTCGTCGTGGAAGGCCCCCACGGGGACGGACCCCAGGCCGAGGGCGGCGGCCTGGAGGAGGAGATTCTGCGCCGCATGGCCCACCTCCATCTTCACGTAACGCTCAGCCCGGCTTCCGTACTTTTTCGCCGTCCGCTCGTAGACGGCGGCGATGACGAAGACGGCCGGGGCGGACCGGACGCAGTCCTGGCCCAGGGCGGCCCGGGCCAGGGGTGCCCGGACGTCGCCCGCCGTCCGCCGGACGAGGTGGTGGGGTCGGGGGTCGTAGTGAAAGACCCCCTCGGGCAAAACGACGTAGACCTCCAGGGGGAACAAGGCCCCCGCCGAGGGGGCCGTGCGGGCGCCCCAGGTGCGGGTGATCCCCTGGAGGGACCACAGGAGCCGCGAGATCTCGTCCTTCGTCAGGGTCTCGGGGGAGAAGGTCCGCACGGAGGCCCTCATCCGCATGGCCCTCTCCAGGGAGACCTTGCCCTCTCTCGCCGGGTCCGGAAGCTTTACGACCACCTGTTCCTGATTGTCATCCATCCTCCTCACCCCCTCGCCTCCGTCCGCCCGCCCGATCAGCGGCGCGGCCGTAAAAAGCATCATGGTGCAGATCAACAAATTACTTAATCTTATCGATAATTTACTGGAGCGGCACATGAGAAACCCTCAGTTTCTCACCGCATTGGTCGCAGTAGATGGCCGGCTCGGCCGTGATGGGGGCCCGGCAGTAGGGACATTCCCTGACGAGGTCGCTCTTGCATCGCTCGCAGATGCGTCGGCGTGGATCGTCGGTGGTGTAGGCGCACTCGGGGCAGATCAACAGGGCCATTGAGGATATCTCCCTTTGCCGGTTTACGATGGGGGCCGTCGGTCAGCGGGCTTCCCCCCATGACCGGGTGATCAATTATACAGATTGTGCGTCCTTTGGCAACATCCCGGGTGGGGAGTGGTACGGGCCAAGAGATTGTCCCTTTTTCCGGTTGTCGGTGAAGGACGACGGGGACCGGCGGTTTTGCATGGTGGGCCGCGATCCGGTAAAATGGTCACGGGAGGTGAGGTCTATGTCCCTTTGCGCCCTCTGCCGTCGGGAGGTGACCGTGGCGTCCTGCCTGGGCGTATGCGGTGACTGCATAAGGCGTTGTTTTTCCGAGGCGCGGCCATACGTGGAGGCGGCCCACGCCGCTTCCCGCTCCGCCTTCGGGCTCCCGAAGGCGCCGCCCCAGGACAAGGGCGGGGTCCCGTGCGGGGGGTGCGCCAACGCCTGCGTCATCGGGGAGGGACGACGCGGTTACTGTGGCCTGAGGACCGTGGGGGGAGGCAGGTTGTCCGTCCTGGCCGGAAATCCCGAGGGCGGCCTCCTGAGGTGGTACCGGGACCCCCTGCCCACGAACTGCGTGGCTGACTGGGTCTGCGCGGGGCATGACCGGCGCGGCTTTCACAATCTGGCCGTGTTTTACGCCGCCTGTACGGCCGACTGCCTGTTCTGCCAGAACTGGCATTACCGCGAGATGTCGCCGGACAACGCGGCCCGGATCGGGGCGTCCGACCTCGCCGCCGTTGCCGATGAGAGGACCTTCTGCGTCTGCTTCTTCGGCGGTGACCCGGCGGCGCAGATGCCCCACGCCCTGGCCGTATCACGGTCACTGGCCCCGCGAGGCGTGCGGGTCTGCTGGGAGACCAACGGCATGATGGAAAGGTCTCTCCTCGATGAGGCCCTGGAATTTTCCCTGCGAACGGGGGGCTGCATGAAGTTCGATCTCAAGGCCTTCGACGAGGGGCTCCATCGGGCCCTGACGGGCGTTTCCAACCGGCGGACCCTGGAGAACTTCGCCCGGGCCGCCGAACGTTGCCGGGAGCGGGCCGCTTTGCCCCTCGTGGTGGCCAGCACCCTCCTGGTGCCCGGTTACGTCGACGCCGAGGAGGTGGCCGCCATCGCCCGCTTCGTCGCCTCCCTGGACCCGTCGATCCCCTATGCCCTGTTGGCCTTCGCACCCCAATTCTTCATGGCGGACCTCCCCCGCACCTCCCTGCGTCTCGCCCGAGAGGCCGAGGCGGCGGCCCGTGCTGCGGGCCTGGCGAACGTCCGCCTGGCCAATTGCCACCTCCTGTGGGAGTGACATCGTCCCTCAGGGCGGCTCCCCATCCGGGGGTTCAAAAACGGGGCGGGAAGGGGGAAGGCGTGTCGCCGCCTCGGTATATAACTTACTGAAATATATCGACTATCTCCAAAACGCTAATTTTCAAGACCTGACCCCAGGAGGGGAGGGGGGTGGAGGTAGACCTGGCGTTTCAGGTAGGGTTCGTCCCAGCGGCGGGCGTAGTGGGCCAGGAGGGCCAGGGGGACGAGGAGGGGGAGTTCGCCCCGGCGGTAGCGGTCGATGAGGTCTATGAGTTCCTCCTTGTCGGCGGGGGAGAGGACCTTCTTGAAGTAGCCCATCGCGTGCTCGAGGACGTTTACGTGTTTGCGGGGCGTGGCGGTCAGGCGCAGGGCCTTCGTCATGGTCTCCAGGTATTCCCCGAAGGGCGGGGTGCCCCTGCCCGCGGAGGCGACGATCCTTCCCAGGGCCGTGAGGTCGCGGGGGCTGTGGGACATGATGAGGAGCTTGTGTTCCGTGTGGAATTCCACCAGGTCCGAGGCCCCCGGTCGTCGTGCCATCATCCTCTGCCAGCGGTGGAAGACGAAGACCCCCTCGAGGAAGTTCCGCCTCAGGGTGGGGTCGTGGAGACGGCCCTCGTCCACCGTAGGGAGAAAGGGGAAGCGGTCCATAAAGGCCCGGGCGAAGATCCCTGTCCCTTTCTTCACCGGCGTCCCCGCCGGCCCGTAGACCTTGACCCCCGCCATGCCGGAGCTGGGCGAACGGCTCTTGAAGATGAAGCCGCACAGACCCTCGCCTTCCAGTTCGTCCAGACGGGAGGCGGCCCACTTCTTCATGCCCTCCGTGTGGTCCCGGCCGCCCTTGATGGTCACCAGGCGCGGGTCGGAGGGATCCCCCACGAGGCGCATGGCCTCCCGGGGGACGCCGAGGCCGTATTCCACCTCCGGGCAGACGGGGACCCAGTCGAAGTAACGTCCCAGGGTCTCGGTGATGTACAGGTCCCGCTTGTGACCCCCG
>Ga0208198_1001382_pt1 | contig 21434 bp, 19 predicted proteins | sample AD_JPNTR2_MetaG_FD_184446 | JGI IMG/M metagenome (GOLD analysis project Ga0208198, IMG submission 184446) | Active sludge microbial communities of municipal wastewater-treating anaerobic digesters from Japan - AD_JPNTR2_MetaG (SPAdes) (version 2) | ecosystem: Engineered > Bioreactor > Anaerobic...
CTTATAGATTCCCACCTCTATCAGTTTCTTCTCTATCTCATCAAAGGGAATATTTTGTTTCATCTTTGCTAAAAATGCATCCGTCTTCTTCCCACCTTTGCTTTGCATGGCATAATCAAAAAAACTTTGTTGCATTGGTCTCCCCCTCCCGTATAAGCTTACCTGTTCGTATTATGTCTCTTATTTTTCTATTGCAAGCATTTTTTTAAAGATTTGTTCAGAGGTCTCAATTATTTTTTGGTGAACTTATTGACATGATAGATGAGACAAATTATTAAAGAAAAATGATATGCTGTTTTTTGCATTATTTATTCAATAACATTAAAAAGGTTGAAGAAGCAAAGTGATACCACTCTATATTGTTGATGCATTTACACAAGAGCCATTCAAAGGTAATCCAGCAGCTGTGTGTGTATTGTCTTCTACAATATCTGATCAACTAATGCAGGCTATAGCGTATGAATTGAATTGTCCTGAAACAGCCTTTGTCATGAAACAGGATGATGGTTTTTCATTACGGTGGTTTGCGCCATTACAGGAAATGGATCTATGCGGGCACGCAACATTGGCTACAGCTCACATTCTTTATCAACAGCAGATTATTAATCCAGATCAAATGATTAGATTTTATACCAGAAGCGGTTTGCTTTTGGTAAAGAGTCAGGGTGATACAATTATAATGGATTTCCCAAAAGAGGAATCAAGTGAATGTTCAATCCAGCAATGGATCATTGATGCATTAGGAGTAAAACCTGTTTTTACAGGCAAAAATAGGATGGATTACCTAATAGAAGTAGAATCAGATAAGGAAGTTATCATGGTAAGTCCTGATTTTATTACATTAAAAAACCTTGATAGTCGCGGTGTTATCATTACTGCGCAATCTTCAAAAAACGAATTTGATTTTGTGTCCCGATTTTTTGCACCTGGAATCGGAGTAAATGAGGATCCAGTGACTGGTTCAGCACATTGTTGTTTAGGACCTTACTGGCAAAAGAAATTGCATAAAAATCACTTTGTTGCATATCAGGCTTCACAACGTGGTGGGATGCTGAAGATTGAAGTGAAGGATAACAGGGTGTTTATTGGTGGAACAGCGATAACTGTTTTGAAAGGTGAATTCAATATTCAGGAAGTTTGTTATGTGCAGGATAACCTCTGATATTGAGATTATGGACGTAATCGTGGGGAAACAAGTATTGAAAAAATGTTTTATCATATGGTGAATAATGCAAAACCTGATTTGAGAGATATCCATAATTTTATTTCAGTAATAAATTAACATGATAAGAATATTGTATTGAAAGGATAATAAAGCATGTCAGCAGTAATAATTGATACAGAAAAGTGTAAAAAAGATAAATTGTGTGTGCTGGAATGTCCCATGAAGATCATTATATTGAACAGTGATACAGGTATACCAGAAACAATACACAATGCAGAGAACATGTGTCTTGATTGTGGGCACTGTATTGCTGTTTGTCCATATGGGGCGTTAAGTTTAACATCAATGAAGGTTGAAGAATGTCAGAGTATTTCACAAAATTTTAACCCGGGTATTGAGATCATCGAATATTATTTTAAATCAAGACGCTCAATACGCAGATTTAAAAATAAAACAGTAGAGAAAGAAAAGCTTGAAAAATTGTTAGATATAACAGCATATGCACCAACAGGTCATAATTCGCGAACTGTTGAATTTATTGTGTATACACAGAAAGAAGAAATAAAAAAATTAACAGAACATGTTATTGATTGGATGCAATTAATGATCAGTTCATCTCCGGATATAGGTAAAAGCATGCATTTTGACATGATAACAAAAGCATGGGCTTCAGGTGTTGATGTTGTCATGCACAATGCACCAGTGGTTATAGTAGCACATGGTAATAAAAACAATCCCAATACCCCAACTTCATGTACTATAGCACTTGCACATTTGGAATTAATAGCGCAAGCATTTGGATTGGGGTGCTGCTGGGCAGGATATTTTACATGGTGTGCTATGGCATATCCTCCATTAAGGAAAGCGTTGAGTATCCCAGATGATAATGGAATATATGGAACAATGCTGACCGGATATCCCATTGCAAAATACTATCGCATACCCAGACGGCAAGCTTTGGTTGAATGGAGATGAAGGTCTCATTAATTCTATTAATCAGGCTGTCGAATTTTAACTTTTAAACTATTGACTTCCCCTTACTGCTTTATAACAAATGGACTTTATACCAGATAGCATCGCTCAAACAGCTCACCACTACCCATGGTGGGCTAATCTATAGCATCTGCATACTGAAATTACCCATTTTCAGTATATTGTGCATCATACAGAGCAATGACCCTTCCATCGCAACCTTATCTCGTCCCCGTCGCATGTATATGCGATATTTCAAATTGTGCTTTATGTTCCCATTCGGTGATTCAGAACAGTGTGACCGTCGCTTGTATTTCTCCTTGTTTTCGCTCTTCGATAAACAATGCCTCATCGCTTCACGATACCCTTCCTTTTTATCTCGGGTGATTGTCCGATACTCACTCTTCGTGCACCTCGTTCGATCACAACAGGATAAACATGCAGCCCGGTTAGCATATCGAAAAAAATTCCTCCCACCAGCACTATATTCATTCTGAAAAAAAAGTGGTATACCATGCGGACATTGATACCAGTTTGTTTCAGGACAATAGGTGAAATGATATGTATCAAACGCTCCTTTCTTCTGAACACCACGCCTGTCAACATCATACCGCCTGTCAGGTATCAATGCTTCCTGATTCATCGCAGCAAGTTTTTCGTAATTATCAAGAGATGCAAAACCAGCATCCGCAGCAACGATTTCATGAGATTGCCCACACTTTTCCCTGCTCCCTTCAATAACCGGAACAAGCGCCTTACCATCATTGTCTTCCTCATTGATTTGAAAATGGGTAATAATATCATGATGTGCGTCAACCGCAGTCGTCATCGAATAGGCGGGGTTAATTTCACCATTCGCCTGCTGCATCGTATGACTATCAAAATCAGTTAGATTGATCTTCTCATTTTTCTCAATCTTCTCCAGCTCCTTACCTGACTTGCCCTCCTTCTTCTTCTCAATTCGCTTCCGCAGTTCCTCTTTTGCCTCGACTACCCGTGCCTCCTGACGACGCAATGCCTCAATTTCTTCATCCCTGCGCTCATCTCGGTCTACATCATCCATGAATCTCGTTAGTTTCTCCTTAATGGTGTCTTCCAGCCGATTCAAACCATCAATGCTCTTGTCCTTCTTGCTTGACGCATTTGCCCGTATCTTGACCGAATCAATTGACAATACTTCAAAATTCACCAGCCCCTTCTCAATGGCAAGCTGAACCGTTTGCACAAACATCTCTATAAGCTCCTTCTTGAAACGAACCAAAAACTTCCCTATCGTCGAGTGGTCTATGACGCGGTTCCCTGAATTGTCTCATCGCTTTCTCCCTGCATTTTTTGCTTGATTGTGGAATACTATTGTCATATTATCCTTTTTGTGTCAATTAATTCGACAGCCTGAATCAATGAATAAAATAAAAAAGCAGGAAGACATGCCTGCTTTTTAGTCATTACATGGAAGCTAATTATTATTAATAAGCGCCGCCTTCAACCTCTTTCTTTAATCCCTTTTTCTCGATCTGATATACGATTTCGCAGTGATCCTCTTCATCGTACGTTTCTTTAACTATGGTTCCACCTTTTACTAAACCTTCAAATTCTTTTGCAACTGCTACACCTGTCGATGCATAGTCAGCAGCTCCAGCAGCACCTTCTAATCGGGCACCTTTAAATTTTTCTACAATACGCTTTTCAGCCATTGCAATAGCAGCCTCTTTTGCTGTTCCTCGTCTCATAACCCTGTCTTTAAGTCCTGGTTTTGGAGCACCGGTTGCAGTTACTCGGAAAATATCGGGTGTTACCCATCCTTCAGAAATATAGCTATCCCCTTTTACCTGCCCACCCATTTTGGAACTTCCGCATGCTGTGAAACTAATTGCAACAACAGCTATTAATGCAACTAACAAAAATCTTTTCATATAAGACTCCTCCTTCTCTTTAGGGGGTTAACCCCATGATATATTATTAATTAAAACACTGTGTACATGGCACAAGCCGTACACTCAGTAAATAATACAAAAATTTAATGAAACCGTCAACACAAAAAATAAAATTTTTGGTGATAGCATGAACTAACATTGTTCAGAAAATAATAAACTGTAGTACTGTGTATTAAACAAAAAGTGCAAAAAAATTAATGATTTTATTTATTATTTTCTTTATCTATGGATACCAATGTAAAAAATATGATAACACATATAATGATTGCATTGACAAAGAACCATAGAAATGGCAATTCACGATTTGATATCCAGCAATATGTTAATGATGCTACAGTGCCTGTGCTGAAGAATACTATCATTATCTCGTGGTATTCTGATAGTGCAGCTGCTATGATATCCCAGATGGAGTCGGTTATGGTAACTTTTACTGGTTCATAAGAACGACGTACCTGTGGTAAAATGATAAATAAAAGTATAGAGAATATCGATGATTGAAAGAACCAGTTATATGATAACAGAGGGATGAGAATCCCAACGATAAGTGATGCCAGTGCATAAACAGGGAATAATCTGAATTGTGACAGTAATGGCATCCAGTGGTCAGGAGCGCCAGTGATAACACCTTTTAGTTCCTGTTTTGTATATTCATCTTTTGATGAAAATAACGTATAGTATTCATAGATAATTATGATTAATCCTAGATAAAACACACATAATAAAAGTATTGCAATTAACCCCATGTGATTCCTCCTCAAAAAATTAAATTATGCATTCCTGTCATTCCGTGCTTAACACAGAATCTATTGTGCCGCTACCGTCATTCTGGACTTGTTCCGGAATCCAGATGTGCAACGTTAGATCCTGAAACCAGTTCAGAACATGGTTCAGGATGACACTCCGCACATTGTCATTCTGAGGGGAGAAGCCCCGAAGAATCAATTGGTTCACAAAACAACGAGATTCTTTGCCTTGCTCAGGATGACGGTCATTCACCAGACGATGAGAACCTCCGTCGTTGGTTCAAGATGATGTGTCGCCCAACACAGGCGCCACTATGCACCATGGCAGTGGTGTTGCATAGTAACACTATTTGTGCGGCTACAGAGCAACTATGCATTATCCCGGAATACATAAAATAATATCGTAATAAAAAAATACTGATTAGTGTAAATTTTGCAAGTATTTTTTAACCCGGAAAGCTTATTCAGGAGTAACTATCGCACAATATAAACTTTTCTGCCTTTAATAAAAATCTTATCCTTGCAGAAAAGCCGTACTGATTCAATCAATAGTTGATGCTCTTCCTTGAGGATGCGCGCCGATAAGGTATCCTCAGTATCATCGTCATAAACAGGGACAGCTTTTTGCAAAATAATTGGACCTGAATCGGTACCCTCATCAATAAAGTGCGTTGTGCATCCAGAAATCTTTACACCATATTCCAGCGCCTGCCTTTGTGCATGTGTACCGGGAAATGCTGGCAGAAGAGCAGGATGTATATTGATAATGCTATTTTTAAATTCATGTACAAAATACGGTGTTAAAAGGCGCATGTATCCTGCTGTAACGACGACATCGGTACTGTATTCATGCAACAATTGTACCATAGCTTTTTCATGTTCCTGGCGGCTTTTGTACTGCCCGGGGTTAATAAAAAAAGCCGGGATAGATAGCTCCTGTGCAATGTCAAGGGCTCTGACCCCTTCGGTATCAGAAATAACAACCCCCGTTTTTGCAGGTATGGTGCCCTTTATAATGGCTTTTGCAACAGCTTGAAAGTTTGAACCACGTCCTGAAACTAAAAATGATACAGTTTTTTTCATTGTATTACTCCGGTGCCATAATTATATCCGCATTTGATTTAACAGAGCATCACCTATGGGTTTATCAACCATAAGATTACTTATACGCTGTCCCTGTATTAATAGTGCAATGCTATTTTCTGTCATTGTTGGGCGGCCATAGCGAGCCATAATCTGTGTAAGCAGTAGATAGTCGTTTTGCGTAATGGTTCCCCTGCCATACATGACAGGACCTTTAAAATCTGGTTCAACATAAAAATCAGCATGCTGTTTATACCTGTCAAGTATTATGCATTCTTCTTCATTGCGGGCTACTATGATACTTGCTTTATCATGTAACCGATAGTGCCTCCCAATGTTGACAAGGTAAAGATCAAGGGTGCTGTAAGGAGGATGGGCAAACAGGTCCTTAACCCGTGATGCAATCTGGGGCATGGTTAAAAAGCAACCTCCAGCAGGCGATTGATAATCCTGTATTCCTGAATCCTGTGCTAATTGCATCTGCTGCTGACGTGAACGACCTGATATAGCATAGAGCATATCTCTGTTGACAATACCTTTTTGTTCAGGGACGGTTGGTGGTAGCAGCTTTGCCGATAACGGGCGTAGCAGTATCCCTTCAAGCCCGCTTTCTTTTTCTATATGTCGCAACATTGCTTTGTACTGTGACATGGGCCTTTGACCAACCACATCACCGGTAATGACAAATGAAGCATTATGCCTTTGCATATACTCCTTTGCTTTTTGTAAAAAGAAAATTTTACAGTCAATACATGGATTTGCACGTTTACCATAGCCATGTACTGGATGTGCAATAACCTGCATATACTGTTCGTCGCAGCGATAGTATTCCAGTGGAAGATCAATCTGCTTTGCCAGTTGTGCAGCCGCAAGGCTATCGGGAGGTTTTTGGGGGTCAACTGATGGCAAAATGCAGTGCAGTCCAATAACCTCAACTCCCTGACGAGCAACTATCGCTGCAGCAAGCAGGCTATCCAGTCCACCAGAATACAGGGCTATTGCTTTTGCCTTCATGGTGTTATTCTTCATAGTGATGAAAAAGTTTTGCCATTGCTGCTACTGCTACCTGCATGGCATTTACCTATACTGGGAATCATGGGTTTTTCCTTGAAAGCTTGAGTGTATCATTACTTCTATATAAAAAGGGTATGCATGGCAATGAAAGTCAAGGAATTATTTTATTACTATGATGTGCCTGATAGCAAAGTACCAGGATGGATACTGCACTATTACTGGATATTGTTTTTGTTAAAAATAATTGTCGGGATTAAAATTTTTACAATAATCAACACATTCATGGATGGGCATTGGTTTTGAAAAATAATATCCCTGAACCTCATCAACCCCTAAATCTACAAGAACATCTAATTGTTCCCTGGTTTCAACTCCTTCAGCGATGGTTTTTTTACCCAGTGAGTGGGCTAAAAGGATGATGGTTTTAACAATTTCAACATCATCTTTGTTATGCGGCAAGCCATTGACAAACGATGCATCTATCTTTAAAGTAGATACCGGCATCTTTTTAAGATATGATAGTGACGAATACCCTGTTCCAAAATCATCTATTGAGATGTTAATGCCAAATTGTTGTAATTTATTGCAGGTATCAATGACATTCTCTGCATCCGACATTAAAATATTTTCAGTTACTTCTATTTCCAAATTGCAGGGATTAATAGCCGAGCTTTTAACTATTTTGATTATATCAAATATAAATGCTGAATCATAAAATTGATTGGGGGATACGTTAAATGACATGATAAAACTTTTTTCCTGAAACATTGGATTAATCTGCACCTGCCTTGCCACCTCTGCTGCAACCCATTTCCCTATCTGGATTATCATATCAGATGATTCCAGAATAGCAATAAAATCAGATGGTGGCAGCAAGCCTTTTTCCGGGTGATTCCATCGTAACAGCGCTTCCAGCCCTGAAATGTTACGCGACGCTACAGCTATTTTTGGCTGATAGTAAAGGGTAAATTCATTGTTTTTGAGTGCACTGCGCAATTCCTTTTCCAGAGCAATTTTTTGAATGCTATTTTGAAAAAGTTCCTCTGAATAGTAGCATATACTGCTGCTTCCCTTCTTTTTTGCCTCGGTCAGAGCAATCCTTGATTTATTAAGAAGCTCCTCAGCAGTTTTGCCATCGTTTGGATAGGTTGCAATACCGATGCAGTACGAGATAACCAGTTCATGGCTCATAGCAATTAATGGTTTTGTGGCTATCAGTTTAAGGTCGCTGATAAAGGATGTCAGCCCCATCTCATCAATGTAAGGATAAAGTATGAAGAACTCATCGCCATCGCGTGCAATAAGATTTGCATCTATACTATTTTGAAGTCGGTTGCGATATTCACGCAGTATAGCATCGCCTGTGTTGAAGCCAAATGAGTTATTGATGGCAGTAAAGTTATCAATATCAATAGTAACAACGGCCAATTGCATCGTTTGTGATGAAGCTAACTGTATCTGTGAGGTCAGGGCAGATAAAAAGTAATTGTAATTCCCCAGACCGGTAAGCTCATCATAAAAAAGGATCTTTTCAATCTTTTTATTTTTTCGTATGTGGTCTATCGCGAAGGAGATATCATTGGCAACCTCCTGCAAAAGTGCCGCTTCACCCAGTGTGACAAAGTGTTCATTATGCGAATATAACGTAATGGCGCCAATTGCATGGGTATTGTCATCAACGATGATGGGTATTGCTACAATGGATTTAAAATCAAATTTGGCGGCTCGTTCCTTCCACGGGCTAAAGCGCGGATCTTCATCGGGGTAGTTAATCCTGATTATGGTTTTGTCCCGGATTGCAGTTCCCGTAGGTCCATTACCTTCGGGCAATGATGGGTCAATGTTAATATATATATCATTCAGGTACTGAATGTCTCCATACGATGCAACCGGTACTACATTGAGCTGTTTATCGACCATACCAATCCATGCAAGGTCAAAATTGCCCACGACAACCAGTATTTTAGCAACATTTTCATACAGGGTGTTTTCATCGGTTGTGCGAACAATAAGATCATTGATTTCATGGATTAAACGATATGACCTTCCCAGGCGCTCCAGTTCCTTTTTTGCATCGGACAGCTTTTTTTCCTTCATAAAAAAATAGGCATGCAGTATCAATGTTAAATCTAAAAAAACAATTTTTAAGTATGACTGCATTATCTCTGTAAGTAGTGATGTATCATGAATTATATCCTCACAATACTGTATGAGCTGTATATACAAATTGCTCAAGATGTTTGCAAACAGAATTGGCTCTACAGTAGCTTTTTCAAGCTGTATGCCTATGGCAAAGCGGCTAATGAAATAATCATAATCAATTTTTTGTTCCGGTAATTTTATAAAATAGTCTATAATGGCACGTTTGTGCTTTTTAAAAAATTGTGAATCAGAATTAATTTTTTGCAATGCAGTATCGTTTAAACACCGGCTATAGAAATTTTTCCAGAAATCAGGTGACAATTTTATGATTTCCTGTATTTTTTCTATTGCCTTTGTATCGTCATCGCTTATGGTAAACAGATCGTGCAGCTCGTTGATAGTTTTTTCATCAAGGTGCATATCATGGGCAATAACTTGTGCTAATTTTTCAACAATGCTCATGGTTAAATTTAATTCCGTCCAGACTTATGGTAAAATTTATACAAAATAAAGTATAAAGGATCAATAAAAAAATAGCGCGCTCAGGAATAGTAAAAAAAAATATTTTGATAGTTGCTTTACAAAAATAAAAATTTTTGCAATGATTACATTCTATCCATAAATGTAATGGAATCATAATAACGATATCCCTTTTCGTCATTCTGAGGGGCGAATCCCAGAAGAATATATTCGTTCACAAAACGACAAGATTCTTCACTCCGCTCAGAATGCCAGCGGCACACAAAACGGTGGGATTCTTCACCTGGTTCAGATTGACAGGCGATAAGCTTGGATTGACACGGTGCCTTGTTACTTTTTAACAAAGCAGGTACACTATACAGTAACTATCGCACATAATGATGTTATTATTTTTTTGTCATGCGAAAAGAATAGATGACCAGCATAAAGCTGACGACAAATGCAATGAGATAGAGGTATGCTCCTGTTTTGTGCAGCAACACTGCCCCTATGCCAAAGAGCAGCGAGTAGGTGGCTATGATGCCAAGTGTGGTCTGGAATAAAAGTATCATACATGTTTGATAGTTACCCGGAGGATAATGGAGCGCTTTGCGTATGGGCTCAAACCCAAATTCAGGCTGTACCTTGTGATAAAATGCTGTCAGCGTTTCATGTTTGACAGGTTGGGTTACAAGGGTTGCCATCACCCAGCAGATTGTGGTCCATGGAACGATGATGAGCAGATTATAGGGTAAGGCAATATGCAGTACCAGCCGCGATATAATAACCGCGGGGATGGGTGCTATCATGGCTATAATCTCCGACCATGCATTGATACGCCACCAGTACCAGCGCAACATGAGCACCGGCCCTATGCCTGCACCGCATTCAATAATGAATGTCCATGCTCCGGATATTGAATCGATAACAAAGATTAACAGGCTTGCAATAACTGCCAGCAATGTGGTGCACACCTGTGCGCTGTAAACATAGTGCTTTTCACTTTTTCCCGTTACTATAAATCGTCGGTACAGATCATTCACAAGGTACGAGCTTCCCCAGTTTAAATGGGTGGCAATGGTTGACATGTATGCCGCTAAGAATGCTGCAACAAGCATACCCTTTAAGCCGGCAGGCAGATAATCGCGTATTGCAAAAACATAGGTGGCTTTGGATTGGTCAGCGGGGATAGTGGGATACAGCACCATGGTTGCAAGGGCAACGATTATCCATGGCCATGGTCGTAAGGCAAAATGTGCTATGGTAAACCACAGTGTTGCTTTTAATGAGTGTGTTTCATCCTTAGAAGACATCATACGCTGTGCAACATAGCCGCCACCGCCTGGCTCTGACCCCGGATACCACGATGCCCACCACTGAACACCAATAAACAACAAAAAGGCAGAGAGCGGCAGGGAGGAACTATCGCCAGAGGGGAAAAATAAAAGAGCATTTTGGGGTATGGACTGAATTAAACCATCGATGCCCTGTATATGCGGATGATCAATGACAACCACTGCAAGCACAATACATCCACCCATAGCAATAATGAACTGAACAAAATCCGTAACAGCAACAGCCCATAAGCCGCCTATTGCAGAATAGAGTCCCACAAAGAGCATTGTTGCAATGACAATGAACAGTACGTATGAATGGTTTATGTTAAAAAGATGTGCTAAAATCTGTGCCAGAGCAACGTTTACCCAGCCCATAATGATACAGTTGGCAAAAAGTCCCAGATATAATGCCTTGAATCCTCGTAAAAATGATGCTTCTTTGCCACTGTAGCGCAGCTCAATGAACTCAATATCGGTTAAAACACCAGAGCGTCGCCATAATTTTGCAAAGAAAAACACGGTAACAACATTAGCGGCAACCATATTCCACCATAGCCAGTTACCTGCAATACCTCCGCTGTGGACAAGCTCGGTTACCGCAAGGGGGGTATCGGCTGCAAATGTTGTTGCCACCATGGCTGTACCGGTTATCCACCATGGAAGGCTTTGACCGGAAAGGAAGAATTGCCTGGTGTTAGTGCGCGCCCGTCGGGAAAAAAGAAAAGCAATGCCAATACTGAACAGAAAATATATAACGATGATGATATAATCTATGACAGCCATTATTGGTGCAATAGATCTTTATAGTAAAAGTCAAGGTCAAAACCGCCAAACCGTGATTCAAATGAAAGATTTATATTTTCATAGAGTGTTTTTAAAGTGGTATGTTCTTCGTTGTATTCAGGTGGTGATGGTTTGAGATTATGCTTTATAAACTGAAGCTGATTTATAAATGTTCCTGCTATGAGGTTTGCAACCTCACCGGCTACATCGGGATAGTATTTCTTTATATTGCCTTTTGCATTGATAAAAAAATTTTTAGTCAACTGATGTAAAGTTTGTTCGGGAAAATTTATGATGAGCTCACCTTTCATCGTTCCGTCAAGCTGGATGGTTACCCTGGGGTCATCCGGTGTTGATTGATTGGTAAAGACCTCTTTGATATCATTGTCATAAAGAAAATGTTTAAAAATATGGTCAACCGAACGGGCTAATATGCGTGTATAACGCTCGTAATTATTCATTGTACAGCAATCTCCTTGTTAAAACAATAGAATGATTAACCTAATTATCGCCACTCACCTTCAAAAGAGGTAAAGGGTAATGGTATAGCGCACACTCAGTGTACATGATAGGACATAATAAATAATTGTGACAATCAAAAATTATTTGATTATAGTAGAATTATAAATTTTTTCATAATTTTGCGTATTGGATGGCAGTAAACCTATATATGCGTTGAGTTATTTTTCTTGAGCAGCAGCGGGTGTAAATACAACAAAACAATAATTATGGCAATACAATGTTTATCTGTCACGCTATCCACAAAATTGAAAAATTAACAGAAATTAATTTATGTTAATTTGCAATAGAATAGTCATAAAAAAATTTTTAAAAAAAAACAAAAAATATTTATAAAAATATATTGCAATGAAACTCCTCGTATTTCCAGCATTTATATAAGGCTCAATCAAAAAATTTACTGATATTTCAGTGTAGTAATGTGACATAGTAATCGTGTAGCAGCGATAAGCCAATTAATTTAGTAAATTAATGTCATGAGATGCTGTCAATGTGGATAGTGTGGATAACTTTGTGAATATTAATATAGTAGGACTGTTTTATTTATGTTTACACGCTTAGCGGTTACTGTTATACAAATAAAAAATACCACGCATGGTTAATGAATGGTCAACAATAGCTGAGATTGAAAGGTGCGGATAGAGTATTTCAGCCATCCCACCGGTTACAATGACCATGCAGGTGCCCATCGTTGACTGAATTTTGCCTATAATTCCCTCTATAAGCGCTATCCAGCCGTAAAAAAAGCCTGAAATGAGGGCATCGCTGGTATTAGTAGCAATAATATAGGGTGGTTTTTCAAAAGGTACTTCAAATAATTGAGCGGTAGACTGTGCTAAACCCTTCATTGCTACCTTTACGCCTGGTGCTATTATTCCTCCCCGTAATACCCCTTGTGTAAGCTGGCAGAAGGTAATGGCAGTACCAATGTCCACTATGATGCAATCGCATGCATAATCGGTAAAAGCAGCAACGGCGTTTACTATCCTATCCACGCCTAACTGTGCAGGATTGTCATATTCTATCCTGATTGGCATTTTTGAAAGGTGTGTTATGCTATGAACTGTCACCTTAAAAAGTTCTTCAATGGTTTTATTGTATGTTGTGTTGGATTGTGGGACCACGCTTGAATAGATAACACCGGTAATGCTGGACGCAAGGCGTTTATCCCATTGTTTCAAAGTATTATATATAATGTGCGATAGTTCATCGGATTGTATTGTTTGTCGGGTAGGGTAGGTAGTGGCGTATACTGGCTCTGGATTATCCTCATCGTAAATGCCCATAACGGTATTGGTATTGCCAATATTGAAGCCAAGTATCATGAAGCAATCCTGATCTACGTTTCGTAAACTTTTTCCAGCCGGGATTTAAGGGAATAATACGCTACGCGCGCTTCATCACGGACATTTTTATTGGAATCGCTCATTGCTTTTTCAATGGCTTTCAGCGCCTGAGGATCAAATATCTTTTCTAAAGCTCTGACAGCCTCAAGGCGCACATCGTAGTAGGGATCGTTTAATAGTTTGGTGAGCGCATTAACAGCACTTTTTTCGCGTAATATGCCAATAGAACGGGCAGCAGCCGCACGAACTGATTTAAATTCATCATTGCAGGCTTTAATAAGAAGAGGTGCGGCTTCTTTTATCCTGTACTGACCAATCTGCTTTACCGTTTCCTCGCGTTGCGAGCCGCCTTCGGTCATGTGTTTTACCAGCAGCATAAATGGTGCATCGGTAATAGCCTTGAGCGCCTTGTCGGTTCCAATTTTCTTCAGAGCATCATGAGCAGCTTTGCGCACTTCAGCATGATTGTCAACAAGACATCCAATTAACGGGTCAATTGCCTGCTCAGTTGCTATCATACCCAATGCTCTGGTTGCTTCAACCCTTATCTGGTAATGTTTGCTGTCCAGTGCTTCAACCAGATGAGGTATGGCATACTTATCTTTTAGATATCCCATTGTGCGTATAGCTTCAATGGAAACCATCATCTTTTTATCTTTGAAGGCTAAATATAAAATTTTTGATATTTCCAGGTCATCCGTTGGACCTATCTCGCTCAATACACGAAGCGCTTCAATTTTATCGCGCTGTGAACCTGAGATGATTATTGAGCGTAGATTTTCTATTATTGCCGGGTCATTAATATCACCAAATTTTATGGTGGCGATAGTTCTAACACGAGGGTCAGGGTCATTTATGAGTTTTTTTAATTCTTGAGTAACTGATTGATCGCGGGTTTTAACCAGTGCAAGCAGCGCATTGAGGCGTACTTCTGCTTTGCGGTGTTTTGTTAATTTTAAAAGCCCCTGAATATCATTTTTTTCCCTTAGTTTGTCTATGTTCGGAGTAAAAAGTGCCATAGCAATTCCTTTAATTACTTTTATTTTTTACAAGTATAGTTACCATGTACAAAAAAAGTCAACTAATAATGTACAATTTTATTTTATCATGCAAATTAAATAGTTATGCTTTCAGCCGTACATCGCCATAGCGTTTAATGAATTTTTTTTGTTCCAGCGCATTGAGTAGCGGAATAACATATTTCCTTGACAGTCCTGTTATTTCTTTAGCCTGCTGTACGGTTAATTCTTTATTGGTGTTAAAATGTGCCATGATGCTTTCAGCATAGTGTAAAAAAACATCCCTGTGCCACAGCAGTTCCCTGTCAATGACAATTGCGTTTTCTGATTTTATAAGCTTATCAAGTATATTTTTATGACGTTGAAAGTCCTTAGGATTAATGCCTTCTATGCCTTTTTGCAATAGCTGCTGCAGCAGGTGCTTTTCAGCATCGCTCATTTCACCATTTAGTTTTTTGCCATAGCCATACTGTGCCATGATGTGGTTAACCAGATTGTGTGGAATGGAAAGCCTTTGTGCTATATCCACGGTAGTTGTATCAGTTCCGGCATATTGTTTCAGCAGCTTTACGGCAGTGTCATACTGAAACTGAGTAAGCACTATGTCATCAATCAGCATCAGCAGTGATTGTTGTACAGGTAACTGTATTGCTTTAGCAACAGCACTTTCATCAGGGAAAAGTTTTTTCAGCGCATGGTTTGTTATAAAAGGATTGCATGCAACAATACACAAAATTGCATTTGCTTCAATGCTGTTGTTGTTTGTTATTGCATGGATAACGGGATCTTTTTTTATCAACGCTGAATAGTTATGACATAGTATATAACCGCCTGCAATAATAGCATGCCCCCCCGGCAACGTTGCCACAAAACGTTGTGAAGGATACAGCCACACCGCTTGCTTACATTTAAGCCTTACTATCGGCTTGCTATCGCTTATCATGGTGTATTGAGCATCGTATGATGCAGTGCCAATTAATACCTCAATCCATTGATTGTTCTTAATCTGCGTAAATGTATGCGTAATGTATGCTATGCAGTGTGTGGCTGATGTAAAAAAATTTTCCCTGACAATGATATCACCGCGCTGTAAGGTTGTTTTTTCAACACCTGCAAGCGCCAGTGCGGTGCGCTGTGATACATCCGTTTGCTGCTGCTGTGTATTGTGGCTTTGTATCTGGCGTATGCGCGCTTTTGTGGCATGAGGCACTATGGTGATGGTATCATTGAGTGCAAAGCTTCCATTTTTGCTGGTGCCCGTAACAACCGTGCCAGCACCTTTGACGGTAAAAACCCTGTCAACATGCAGGTACGGTTTGTTGCCGGTAGTGGGCACTGGCAGTTTTATAATTGCATTGGTTAAGGCTTCTTTAAGAGCAGTAATTCCCTCTCCCGTTATGGACGAGCAGGGTACAACAGGTGCTTGCCGGTAAGGAGTGGTAGCAAGCATGGCATTTATGTGCGATAGTACCTGTGGAAGGGTTTGTTGCTCTATAGTATCAATTTTGGTAAGTGCAACAACCATTGCCGGTATCCCCAGTATGGATAAAACCTTTACATGATCATCAGTCTGTTTCATCCAGCCGTCGTCGGCAGCAATAACCAGAAGCCCAATATCGATGCCCCATGCTCCGGTTACCATATTACGGATAAAGCGTTCATGTCCCGGCACATCAACAATACTTACCATGCCAATGGCAGGAAGGGTAATATATGCAAAACCAATGTCGATGGTCATGTGGCGCTGCTTTTCTTCGGGGAGTCGGTCGGCATCAATCCCGGTAAGTGCCTTGATCAGCGATGTTTTACCATGGTCAACATGTCCGGCAGTTCCAATGACATACATACCGTGTACCTATGGCAATAATGAGTTGATTGCATCAGCAATGCTGGCGATGTCATTATCATCGATGGTGCGGAAATTTAAGGTGTACGCGTCATTTTGAATGTAGCCAATGATGGGCACCGGCTGATGTACCATGTGATGTGCTATATCACCGGCACGTTTACCGTCAATAGCAATGATTATACCATAATCGGGAAGCACCTTGTGGGGCATAGCGCCGCCGCCAAATGCCGTTTTTGAAGCGGTATGGTGTATATATGGTTTAATATCAGCGTTTAGTTTTTTCATAAGCTTCTTTATTTTTTTATCAATGATAGTAACATCCTGTTTCATCATATCCCATACCGGCAGGGTACAATGCTGGTGATTGGCATACCGTAGCAATACCTCCTGGATAATGAAATAGGTTATTTTATCCACACGCATGATGCGCATCAATGGATTGTTTCTCAACTCTTCAATTAATGCTTTTTTGCCGGCAATAATGCCAGCCTGGCATGCTCCTAACAGCTTATCACCGCTAAAACAAACAATATCAGCATGGTTTAATGCCTGTGAAACATTGTCCTCATCATTAAAGATAAAATTTCCGCTGCCCAGATCCTTTACCAGCAGCAGCGAATCCGTTTTTAATGCTGCAAGCTGCTGCAGGGTAGGGCTATCGGTAAATCCCTTCATATAAAAGTTGGAGCGGTGAGCCGACAGGATGATTGCAGTATTGGGGGTCAGAGCCTTTATATAATCGTTTTGCCGGGTAATGTTGGTTGTGCCCACCTCAACAAGGGTACAACCTGCCTGCTGCATGATATCAGGGATTCTAAATCCACCGCCAATCTGTATGAGCTCGCCACGGGATATAACCACCTCTTTACCATGTGCAAAGTGATGAAGTATCAAAAATATGCTGGCAGCATTGTTGTTGACGATGAGCGCATCTTCGGCGCCGGTTATCGTGCATATAAGCTTTTCGGCAAAGCCGCCTCGTTTACCGCGTTTTTGCGTTGGGATGGTATATTCCAGATTGCAGTATCCATAAAGCTGTTGAGCAATGCTCTGCAGTACCTCTTTGCCCAATGGAGCCCGTCCTAAATTGGTGTGCAACAAAACGCCGGTACCATTAATGACGCGTTGCAACTTTTCAAGGGATATTGCCCTGCACCGGGCAACTATCGCCCCAATTAATGATGCATAATCAAATGGCTTGCCATCTGCAATATTTTTCCGCTCCATGTCAAGAGTATCACGAATAGCAGAAACCACAAAAGGGTGACCGATAGTTGTTATGAACGGCTGTATTGCTTCTTCTTCTAAAAGCTTTTGTACCTGAGGAATTTGTTTGTACATATCTGCCATCCTGTGCAATGAAAACCTTACAGATGAGCAAGCAGCAAGGTTTTGCCTATTTTAAAATGCGGAAGGGGCAGGAATCGAACCTGCCGCTGCCGGTAAGGGCAGCCAGCGGTTTTGAAGACCGCAGAGACCACCAGATCTCATCCGCTTCCAATACAAAAATATATGGTTACTATAACAGAATGTCAAAAACAAATTGAAAAAATATTTTATGTAACAAGTGAATTATCACATCCTTTCAAAAGGTCAATAGCAATTGTGTCCATATCTTTTAAAAATTCATCAAATGAAACATCTATTGCCCATTTAATAGTAGGTAATAATTCAAATGAAATTGTTTTCATTAAATGTGCGCATACTATTGCATCTAATCCCAGCTCTTTTTCACGCCCCTTTGTGATTATATCATCCCAATTAAATTTTTTATTTTTTGCAATAATCCAGATATCCACAAAATCTTTTATCTCTAATCGGAATAGTGCGGTAAATTTATTGATTAAAATATTATACCAATCATCAGTTTTATAATAGACTGGCGTAGGCTGGATTATGCCAAAATGTGGTGCTTTATCATTCACTAAATCAAGTTTACATTGAATGTTGCTTAACCCTTCACATGAAACATAAAACGATACATAATCCTGCGACAGTATCATTGTTGAAGTATCAATGGCGTATGTATTATTTTTTAATGTAAGTACTATTGCATCACTATGGCTTTTGAAATCTGGATTACTGTTGGTAAATAAATCGATATCATCAGAATATCGATGATTAAAATATCCTCTACTGAGTGCGGTACCACCGGTAAGATAAAACGGTAGATTTAAGTTTTTTACGCAATTCAGAATCCCATCTTGTAGTGGGTAGAGGTTCTCCTCGTAGAATTTTTTTAAGGGTTGCAAAATGATCACTCCTTTCTTCAGGCCATACTTTTTGTATCACTTCATCGGTTAATAGCTCTTTAGCTTTGTCAAAGCCAAAAACACCTACAACGCAATGCCATGGAAGATGTTCCAGACAGCGAATAAATAGCTTTTGTTCTTTTGCTTTGGGCAAAGTACCATTGTCAATGTGGTTTAGCAAGGATTCTATATCTATTTCATAATCCCAGAATATTTTTTTAATAAGGTCTCTTCGTTTATCATCTGAATATTTCATTGTTCAGTACTCTATTCAATAGAAATATGGGCACTGTCAGCCTTGCGGCAGTTAGCTATTATTGCTGTGCACAGAGCTTTTTTTGCACTGTAGTCAATGACTTTGCCTGCATTATCAGGCGATACGGCAATCAAAAGCCCGCCCGATGTTTGCGGGTCAAACAGCAGATCGGCAATTTCACGTTTAACGCTGGAATGGATGGTGCAGCGTTTCCCGGCAAAATCCCTGTTGCGGTATAATCCGCCGGGAAGAAGTCCCATGGCAGCGTATCGGGTTGCCCCATTAAGAAAGGGGATTGCTTCTGTATTGATAACAATTTCAAGGGAACTATCGCCAAGCATTTCATTGAGATGACCTATGAGCCCAAAGCCGGTTACATCGGTCATGGCATGGATATGTTCAGGGTATGGGTAGCCAGCCATGCAATCATTGATTGTAGTCATGGAGCTAATACATTCATCAATGTGGTTGCTGTCAGCAACGCCGGCTTTTATGGCTGTATTGATGGTTCCGGTGCCAAGCGGCTTGGTAAGGATAATAACGTCGTCTGGCTGTATGCCGGTATTGGTAATTATGGCATCAGGATGTATAAGCCCGGTTACCGCCAGTCCATATTTAAGTTCAACATCATCAATGCTGTGACCGCCAATGAGCTGTATGCCGGTTTGCTGTAACGTCTGAAGCCCGCCCAGTAATATTTTTTCCAGCACATCCATGGTAAATGTTGTAACGGGAAAGCATACAATATTTAAGGCTGTAATGGGTGTGCCTCCCATAGCGTAGATATCGGATATGCTGTTAACCGCTGCAATCTTTCCAAAGACAAAAGGATTATCCACTATGGGAGTGATAATATCCACAGTTTGAACAATTGCTACATCATCACTGATTTTATACACGCCGGCATCGTCGCCCGTCTGCATGCCGACAAGCACATTGCCGGTATAGGTGATGGGGAGCTTTTTAACTATTGCATCAAGGTCCGCCGGACCTATCTTTGCAGCTCACCCTGACCCGCGTACCGATTCAGTAAGGCGCAACTTCTTTTTTGGATTGATGTTACAGCTTTCCATTGTATTATCCTTCATGTAACAGTATATAGTATATAGCGCCAGTGACAACATAAAAATGTTTGGCCCGAAGAAAAATTTGTATCAATAATTTTTATGAAACGCACAGTGCTGTGTGTGTTTCATTGACACATACTTTTTGGGCGATAGTTACTATAAAACAATGCTTTTTCCCAACATTTTTAGTAAGGGTTTGTTTTCTTAATTTTGTTTTTGGTTTGTCTTGAAGTGGGTTATATACCACGCCATTGTCATAATTCAGAATGATTCAGTGGTAATTTTTTGTTTAACGTTAGCAATTTTATATAATGTATAAAAATGTATAAAAGCTACCGAAAGGGTGATGGAAATATTTAGCGGCAGTCATCCTGAAATGTAGAAGGTTATCCTGAATCATGTGCAGTCGATGCAGAAGTGTTTTTTTATGTATTGTTAGTGGAGCAGATATTCCCTGAGGTTCATCAGGTCAAGGATATGCTGAACTGCCGGGGAAGGAATGATATAAAGCTTGCCCCCTTTGGATGCAGCAAGATGTTTTGCATAGATTAAAAAACCAATAAATGATGAGTGAATCCACTCAGTTTTGGTTAAATCAAATTGAATTGTTTTTGGCTCGTTGATCTTTTCAAAAATACTGGAATAGCGGGGCACCTCCTCAAGGGGTATCTCCTTAGGGAAAGCCCAGTAGTTTTGTGGTGTCATTGACTTCCTCCTCTCCATGTGCGCACTTCACCGTATCTATCTATAATCGTCTTTTTATGTACTAAAGTTTAATTTTTTATAAAAGGGAGAGCTATGAAAATTAAAAAAAAATATACTTTTATACTACATTACATAACTAACGTACATAAAAAAGCACATATTGATTTTTGTAAATAAAATTGCACTATACATAAGAAATAATACAATAAAGTCAAATAATTTTTTTATTTTTTAAAAAATTTTTTTATTTCCCAACAAAAAGACCAAACACAGCGATGAGTATGCTGATGATAGTAAAGCCAATGCCTATAAACCACTGCAGGTTGGTAAAACGTTTTTCTATTGCTTCAAAGCGAGTATCAATAGCTGCAAAGCGAGTTTCCATTGCCTCAAAGCGTGCTTTTTCTATCTCTTTTAAGGCTTTTAATTCCTCTTCCACACGGATGACACGCTCAATGAGCGATAATTCTTTAGCTTTGATTTCACTTTGACGCAAAAATTCCTCAATGTTGGTTTTTACCTCCTGTGTTACCACAGCCTGTATAATAGGGATTAATTCTTCTTTTATCTGGTTTATGGTTAATTGCCCGTTGCTCATAACGATGTATTCCTTTAGTCTGTAGTGATTGTCGTTCTATAATGTATTATACAACAACTATATACTACTAAACAGTAAAAGTCAATATAATTTGTACCCCCTTGTTCCCCCCTTTGAACAAAAGGGGGGATCCGTAGGGAGATTATTTTTTCCATGTCATTATTTTATATTTGGTACTTTCTTTTGTCACA
>Ga0208198_1001394_pt1 | contig 21341 bp, 17 predicted proteins | sample AD_JPNTR2_MetaG_FD_184446 | JGI IMG/M metagenome (GOLD analysis project Ga0208198, IMG submission 184446) | Active sludge microbial communities of municipal wastewater-treating anaerobic digesters from Japan - AD_JPNTR2_MetaG (SPAdes) (version 2) | ecosystem: Engineered > Bioreactor > Anaerobic...
AATGCTTAATCAATTTACGGTAAAGAATTTCTTTCTGAGTATTATTTACTTCTTCTACAGCTTTCAATACTTTCATTTCGTATCCTTTTTCCCTTGCAGTCTGTATAAGAGCTTTAATGTCTTTTGGAAAGCAGGAACCACCGTAACCACAGCCGGCATACAGGAATTTACTGCCAATGCGCTGATCGGTACCAATACCTTTTCTTACCATATTAACATCGGCACCCACAATTTCGCAAAGGTTGGCAATATCGTTCATAAAACTGATACGTGTTGCCAGCATTGAATTAGCTGCATATTTTGTCATTTCGGCGGAAGGAATATCCATAAAAATAACACGAAAATTGTTGATCAGGAAAGGACGGTACAAGCGGGCAAAAATCTCGCGTGCTTTCTCGCTTTCCACACCCACAATTACTCTGTCGGGACTCATGAAATCTTTTATGGCATCACCTTCTTTCAGAAATTCGGGATTGGAAGCCACATCAAATTCAATTGACACCCCGCGTTTGTCCAATTCATTCTGGATGGTTTGGCGAACAAGTTTTGCTGTTCCTACGGGAACCGTACTTTTGGTTACCAGCAATACATATTGATTCATGTTTTGCCCTATCGTGCGTGCCACATCAAGAACATACCTTAAATCGGCACTTCCATCTTCACCGGGAGGTGTTCCTACAGCACTGAAAATTACCTGTACATCGTCCAGCACATCGGTTAGTTTTGTTGTAAAATGCAAACGACCAGCTTTGACATTATGTAAAACCATATCTCCCAATCCCGGTTCATAAATTGGAATTATGCCGCTTTTCAATTTTTCTATTTTTTGTTCATCAATATCCACACACGTAACATCGATTCCCATTTCGGCAAAACAAGTACCGGTAACCAAACCGACGTACCCGGTTCCAACAATAGCTATTTCCATATTATCAAGTTAATTTTTTCCCTATTAAAAATGTCCGAATCATGAAAAAACATAATTGTTTACTACTTGACGAATTCCATCTTCAAGAGTAATTTTTGGGTTCCAACCCAAAGCGTTCAGTTTGGAAACATCCAGTAATTTTCGTGGAGTACCATCCGGTTTTGATGCATCCCAAACAATTTTTCCTTCGTAACCAACAATTTTTTTAATCATCTCAGCCAGATCCTTTATCCGAATATCTTCTCCACAACCAATATTAACGTGAGAAGGAACTGTATCAGGAGCATCATAATGGAAAAATAAATGAACAGCAGCGTCAGCCATATCGTCAACATGCAGGAATTCACGAAGTGGACTGCCGGTTCCCCAAAGTGTAATCGAAACCTCCTGACCTTTGCGTGAGATACCGTATTTTTCAAGAACTTTCAACAGAATTTCTTCGCTATAAGTGCCATTAACTCCCTCAATGGGATGTTTTTGAAAATCTTTTCTCAAACTTTCAAAATCGTTTTCCATCAAGTATTTTCCCAACAGCATTTTTCTTATCAAAGCCGGTAATACGTGCGATTTCTCAAGATCATAATTATCATTGGGGCCGTAAAGATTGGTGGGCATCATCGAAATAAAATTACAGCCATACTGAGCATGATAAGCTTCACACATTTTTATGCCTGCAATTTTTGCAATGGCATAAGGCTCGTTGGTTGGCTCCAGCTCACCTGTTAGCAGGTATTCTTCCTTAATAGGTTGTTTGGCCAAACGTGGATAAATGCACGAAGAACCAAGAAACAAGAGTTTTTTTATCCCATGCAGGTAACTTTGATGAATGACATGATTCTGTATCATCAAATTTTCATAAATAAACTGGGCACGTAAGGTATTGTTGGCCACAATTCCGCCCACTTTGGCAGCTGCCAGCACAACATATTCCGGTTGTTCTTCATCAAAAAAACGGGCAACCGAAATTTGATTCAACAAATCGAGTTCTTCCCTGGTTCGTCCAACTATATTCGAAAATCCTTTATTTTGCAAATTTCGCATAATCGCCGAACCTACCATCCCTTTGTGTCCGGCTATATATATTTTGGAATTTTTATCCATTGTAAATTTTATAATTATTCAAAATAATTCAGCACTTTAAAACCGCCATTTTTTAAATGTAGCTCCTTTTTCATTAATTTAATATCCGACTGCATCATGTCCTTGATCAATGCCTCCAAATCATATTCCGGTTGCCAGTTCAATTTGGTTCTGGCTTTCGTTGCATCACCCATCAACAAATCCACTTCAGTCGGACGGAAATAGGTTGGATCAACTTCTATCACAGGATGTTTAAGAGATTTTACTAACGACAAAAATTCTTCTCCAATTTTTTGCACAAAAAGTGGCTCATCTATTTGCACAATGTATCCTTTTTCGTTCAAATCTTTTCCCTCAAATGCTATCGTCAAGCCCATCTGTTCAAAAGCCAATCGAACAAATTCCCTGACTTCTGTGGTTTTTCCCGTTGCAATTACATAATCATCGGGTTGATCCTGCTGTAAAATCAAATACATTGCTTTCACATAATCGCGGGCATGTCCCCAATCCCGTTTGGAGGACAAATTTCCCAGAAAAAGATTTTTTTGCAAGCCCAATGCTATTCTGGATGCTGCACGCGTAATTTTTCGCGTAACAAAAGTTTCACCACGCAATGGCGATTCATGATTGAACAAAATGCCATTGCTGGCATGAATACCATAAGCTTCTCTATAATTTACCGTAATCCAGTAACCATAAAGTTTTGCCACAGCATACGGTGAACGGGGATAAAAAGGAGTCTTTTCGGTTTGTGGAGTTTCTTGAACCAAACCATACAATTCGGAAGTTGAAGCCTGATAAAATTTTGTTTTTTCGGTAAGTCCCAATAAACGAATAGCTTCCAGCAAACGTAAAGTTCCTATTCCATCGGCATTGGCGGTGTATTCCGGTGTATCAAAACTCACTTTTACATGGCTCATGGCAGCAAGATTGTAGATTTCATCAGGTTGAGTTTCCTGAATAATTCTTGTCAGATTCAACGAATCGGTCATATCGCCATAGTGCAAAACAAAATTCCGGTTTTGTTCATGAGGATCCTGATATATATGATCAATTCTGTCGGTATTGAACAATGAAGAACGACGTTTTATTCCATGTACCAAATAGCCTTTTTTCAAAAGAAAATCAGCCAGATAAGCACCATCCTGACCCGTAATACCTGTAATTAATGCTACTTTTTTGTTTTCCATAATGCTAATAGTTTAACAAATAAATTTTTTGTAGCTTATTTATATTTCATTATTATCATCGTAGTATTTGCGGTATTCATCAATGTTTTTTTGTCCTTTTGAAGTATAGTACCCATATTTTGACGAATATCCATATTTATAGGAATAGTAATTGCCATCTGTTTCTACATCGGTAAATACCACATAAAAATTGCTCAATTTGTCGGTTACAATCTGATTCACAACATTTTTGAAAAAGTCTTTATGTGTTTTATTGTTTCGCACCACCAGCAAATTAACATCGGCCAACGATGCCAGTGAGAAACTGTCGGTAACCAAGCCTATTGGGCTCGAATCGAGAATGATGTAATCGTATCGTTTCCGAAGTTCACCCATCATTTCTATAATTTTTTCAGACCGGATCAATTCAGCTGGATTTGGTGGGACTGTACCGGCAAAAATCACATCGTAATTAACCTCAGGAACGACGTTAATAATTTCATCCAGCGTACATTCATTAATCAGATAATTGGTAACTCCTTTTGGATGATTTACATTGAAACGCCTGTTTATGCCCGGTTTTCTGATGTCCATATCAATCAATAGAGTTTTATGACCGGTCATTCCATAAACTCCGGCCATATTGGTCGAGAAAAATGTTTTACCGTCGCCAGCATCCACCGAAGTAACCATCATGACTATGTCTGTTTTGCGACGCACTACAAACTCCACTCGTGTACGAATTACCCTGAACATTTCGGTAAAGGAAGATTTGGGATTTTTCAGAGTCAGATCAGGCAAGTCGTTTTTTGCATGACGAATCATACCAATCACCGGAAACACTGATCGCTTTTCAATATCTTTTATCGAACGAATGGTATTATTCGACACTTCTTTCAGTACAATAATCAAAGTAGGGATAAGAAAACCCAAAAGTATGAAAACGAGCATGTTGTTCGATTTCTCATCTTCGTTGATCACCGCCAAAGTGCGAGCTTTGTCCAATATGTTGTTATCCGGAGTATTGGAAGCTTTTTGAATTTCAGCTTCTGCCCTTTTTTGCAGGAAAAAAGTATAATAATTGTCGTTGACCTTGTAATTTTTTTCGATACCTATCATTTCCAGTTCTTTCTTGGGCAATTCGGCTATTTGAGCGTTTAGTTCGGCAAGAAGACGATTGACTTCATTTTTTTCGATTTCCAATGAAGCCCTCATGTTTTTTATCAATTCAAAAATGGATATTTTAACATTTTCTATAGCTTTTGTATACTTGGCATAATATAAATTCTTCTCGGTCAACTCGCTACGTTGCAAATATAGGTCGTTGATTTGTTGAACTAACTGCATTAACATAGGTTCATTTAATCCAAGATTTGAAGGAGCAACCACTGTTCCTTCTTCAAAATTACCGGTGAGGTATTTGGTCAAATAATTCAAATAAGTCTCTTTGAGCTTTAATTCGGCTTTCTTTTCATCCAACGAGTTGGCCTTACTCATCAGCTCTCCTCCATGACTCGAAATATCGATTATTTGGTTATCTTTTCTGAATCGTGTCATCTCATCTTCTGAAACTGATAAAGATTTTGATACTTCAGACAACTGTTCATTAATAAATTGAATGGTTTTGGAGGCTACATCGTTTTTCTTTTTCAAATTTTCTTCCAGATAAGTTTCGCTCAGCTTATTGATAAAATCTACATCTCGCTCAGGTGTTTCGCTACTCAATGAAATCTCCAGAACCGAAGAGCCTTCAATTACATACTTTGAACTTAATCTCGATTTAAAATCTGCAATTAGCGATTCCCTTGTACGGAAACGGAAATACATTTCAAATTCCCTATAGTTGTTCACACCTTTTACAGTCATAAAAAACAAATTATGCTGAAGAGGCACACCCAAACGTCCGTTAATTGGAGAACCGGGAATATTTCTTTCGTTTTGGGGATTGATTGTAAAAGTACCATCTGGATGAAGCGAAATTTTATAAAGCAATTCATAAGCTTCCGGAGCCACATAATCGGTTTCAATGATAATGGGAGTAGTTTTATAAAGATTTCTTGTTTTAAAACGGCCGACAGTCAAATAGTCCACTTTCATAAAGGGCAAACTGTCCACTACTTTACCAATCAAGTCGTATGAATTAAGGATAATCACTTGGTTATTGACACTTTGATAGGCATCTTCCAAACCAAATCCCTGCATAAAATTTTGTGTGGCGGAACGATATTTGTTTTCATTGATAATTATTGTCCCAACGCTCTGATAGATAGGCATCCAACTTCTGTTTTTCAAATATCCCCCTATAAGAAAGGCAGGAATAAATATCAAAAACAAATACCAGTTTTTGATGAAAAGACGAAGCCACTTTTGGAAATCAAAGGAAGATTCTTCTTCTGTAAAGTTTTGGTTAATATTGTCTGTTTCCGAATTCATATCTTAGAATTAAAGATCGATTTATGCTGTGAATTTACAATTTGATATAATATAAAACGCTGAACAATAAAGATAAAGAAGATGAAATTAACCCAAGAAACGAAGAATAATTGTTCACTTTAAAAAAACTTGATGAAGCTCGCTGTACGTAAATAATGTCATTGGGGTAAACATAATAGTATTTTGATTCTATTACACTTGCCGGACGAATATCAAACTCCAATATTTCGGTTTTTCCTTCCTCTGCCCGTAAAATTTTCACATGTCTGAAGTCTCCTGAAAGCTTCAAATCACCTGACATGGCTAAAGCCTGATAAATAGTAAGTTTATCTTTATAAACGGGAAAAACTCCTGTTCCTGCTTCTCCGATGACCGTAAACGATTTATTTGCAATGCTTAGCTTTACTTCAGCATCAGGAATAATTTCTCTGAATTCCTTCTTCAACAAGTTTTCAGCTTCATTGGTAGTTAATCCTTTTACCTGAACACGATTTAAAAAGGGAATATCCACCGTACCATCCGGATAAACCCGGTAAGAAATCATCTGGCTACTGTTTCCTGACTGATTCGAAGATATAAGCTTTGAAATGGTTTCATCGGTAGTAATCAGACGGAAAATAATTTCATCATTGACACAAATTTTATAATCCGAATAATCTTCCTTAGCATAAACGGGAAGCGACTTGTTTTCCTGCAAAAGTCCGATACTCTTGTAATTATAACAGGAAGAAAAAGACAAAACAACCAAAACTGTAAAAATTATATGCAGTAAATGTTTCATAATTTTCCCTTCAATCGATTAACGGGCCAAACCATAAATAAAAATTCCAAAAGAAAGAGTGGCAAATACAGTTGATAGTAGTGAAGCAAAGGATGTTACACTGAAAAACTGCTCATTCATGTCCTGAATGTAAATAACATCGTTAGGTTCAACGTAATAAAATTCTGAGTGAATAATATCCACACTTCGCACGTCAAAAAACTTCACTTGAGTACCTCGATTTGTCTCTCTGATAATTCTTATTTTACTTCTGTCGCCATAAGTATCAATATCGCCTGCCATTGCCAGCGCTTCAAAAATATTAATTTTTTCCCGATTTAAAGGATACCTGCCGGTTGCACCTCCACCAATAACACTGAAAAATCTTCCAGCAATTCTAACATCGACGCTGCTGATGTCAAAAACCGGTTGTATAAATTTTTCGAGCGTTTCTTTGGCTTCTCTTACAGTTTGACCTTCCAAATATATTTCTCCTACCATTGGCAAATTTACTTTTCCGGAGGGCTGAATCAGATAAGTGTACAGTTCGTTGCCGGATGAAGAACCCGACATGACAAGCTGTTCTATATTGCTGCTACCATTTAGCAATGCATTTGTTTTATCATCCCATGAATAGATTTTTATAAAAACCCTGTCCCCCTTTTTCAGTCTGTAATCGTTGAATGAAAAAGTATCCTTATACGCAGGAATGGAAGCATTGGGCTGCTGCAGGTAATTAATTTTGCGGGCAGTAATACACGAAGAAAGTTGTACAACCAAAATCAGAACAAGTATATGGGATAACTTCGGAATATGATTCATTCTAAAATCTACTTTTTAAAACACTCAACAAAGTTAATCAAAATTACAAAAGAAATATAACATTACAAAAAAATTAGAAATTAGTAGAGTCAACCGGCAAGTTCGAAATTAAAAAATGTTCGAAAAACTCTTTTTTAAAGCCAATTAAAATTCAATTTATCTCGAGGTATTCGGTTAAGATTTTTCTAAATATTTTGATATCCTGATCCTTTCAATGAAGCCTTTTTGTTAATATATTGTCAGATGAGCTTATTTATTTTTTCAATTGGTTTTTTGCCTTGAATATTAAGAATCGATCAAATGAAATTTTATACTTTTGTAAAAACGCTTAACTTTGTATGCCAAAAAATGAGTTTATGGAATTGATCAATAAATATTTTCCCGACTTGTCATCTCATCAGAAAGCTCAGTTTGAAGCGCTGTATCCCCTTTATAAGGATTGGAATGAAAAAATAAATGTGATTTCGAGAAAAGATATTCAAAACCTGTACGAACATCATGTTCTTCATTCTCTTGCTATTGCTCAATATATCCGTTTCAAGCCGAACTCAAGTATTTTGGATGTGGGTACCGGAGGAGGATTTCCCGGTATTCCGCTTGCTATACTTTTTCCCGAAGTTAAATTTGTAATGATAGATTCCATAGGAAAAAAAATTAAAGTTGCAATGTCGGTTGCTGAGGCCATTGAGTTGAAAAATTCCGAATTCAAATATTTACGAGCAGAAGAAGAAAAGGGAAAATACGATTTTATTGTCAGTCGTGCAGTCATGCCACTAGAAGATTTACTGAAAATGACCAAAAAAATATTCGGAAAACCTCCATCAATGCGTTACCCAATGGAATTATTTCTTTAAAGGGTGGTAGTTTGGAACAAGAAATTAAGCCTTTCAAAAAGATAATTGAAGTAGCCAGTATTTCCGATTTTTTTAAAGAAGAATATTTTAAAGACAAAAAAATTGTTTATTTGCCTGTTGTGTGAAAAAAATTAATCAGGCAAAACCTTTACAGAATATAAAAATGAACATAAAAACCTTTATTTTCAATCCTTTCAGAGAAAACACCTATATTGTTTCGGATGTAACTGGTGAAGCCATCATTATTGATGCGGGTTGTCTGACAAACCGCGAAAAACAAGCTGTCAAGAATTATATTGAAAATAATAAGCTTGTTTTAAAACATTTACTCAATACCCATTTGCATATCGACCACCAATTTGGAAATCGTTATATTTACGACAACTATCACATTTCGCCTGAAGCATGCAAGGAAGATGAATTTTTAATCGAAACCATGCATGAAGCAGCAAAATTTTTTGGTATCGACTTGCATGAAGAACCTCCTGCAATTGGCTCTTATATTATTGAAAATCAGGAAATAAAATTTGGAAACTCAATTTTGAAAGCATTACATGTTCCGGGCCATTCACCCGGAAGCATGGCTTTTTATTCAGAACAAAATGGTTTGGTATTTACCGGAGATGTCTTGTTCTACGGCACAATTGGAGCCACCCATTTTGAAAAAGGCGATCACGACTTATTAATCCGTTCCATTTGGGAAAAGCTGATGGTTCTACCCGATGAAACATTGGTCTACAGCGGACACGGACAACCCACTACCATTGGAAACGAAAAGAATTTTAATCCGTATTTGGTTTAATAAGAGTTTGTTCCAATAAAAAAATCAAATCTTCCGGAAAATTTTTCAGTTCAATGCAGATTTTTCATCAATTGATTTTATGACAATTGCAGGAAAAGACTGCTATTTTTGAAACTATCTTCGTTTCGAATTTTTTGTTTGTCCTATAATTTCATCGGCTTACCTGCGGTATCTTATTAATTTCGGTCTCTAACTCATGGCGACTTTTTCAAAATTTTCATGATTCTTGTCTGAGTGTTCGACAGCATTAAAGAGAAATATTGCCGGCTTACAGTTCCGATTTCACTTCCATTTCTTCAAAACTTTCTATCAAATCTCCTACATGAATATCGTTGAAATTGTGAATACTTACACCGCATTCATAGTTGACAGCAACTTCTTTTACATCCTCTTTAAATCTTTTTAACGATTCGATTTCGCCGGTAAAAATAACAATACCATCGCGAATCAACCGAACTTTGTTGGTTCGTTTTATTTTTCCTTCTTTCACTATACAACCGGCTACAGTTCCCACTTTTGTAATTTTAAACACATCTCTGACTTCAAGAGTAGCCGTAATCTCTTCCTTAATTTCAGGCGAGAGCATGCCTTCCATTGCCGATTTAATTTCTTCAATGGCATCATATATGATGGAATAGAGTCGAATATCGATTTCTTCCTTTTCTGCCATTTTTCGGGCAGAAGGAGTAGGACGTACCTGAAAACCCACAATGATGGCATTGGAAGCTGCTGCCAGCAACACATCGGAATCCGAAATGGCACCCACAGCCTTATGAATAATATTTACCTGAATTTTTTCGGTAGAAAGTTTTAACAGCGAGTCGGAAATAGCTTCAACTGACCCGTCAACATCACCTTTTACAATGACATTCAATTCCTTAAAATCGCCCAATGCAATTCTTCTTCCCAATTCGTCCAGTGTAAAATGTTTTTTAGTACGAATTGTTTGTTCTCTTTGCAACTGTTCACGTTTCAATGCCAATTCACGCGCTTCATGTTCCGATTCCATTACCACAAAATTATCTCCGGCCTGAGGTGCTCCGTTCAATCCTAAAATCAAAACAGGTTCCGAAGGTCGTGCTTCAGAGATTCTTTGATTTCTTTCATTAAACATGGCTTTTACTTTTCCGAAATGTGTTCCTGCCAAAACTACGTCGCCTTGATGGAGCGTTCCATTTTGTACCAAAACCGTAGCAATATATCCTCTACCTTTATCCAACGATGATTCAATAATAGAACCTATTGCTCTTCTGTTGGGATTGGCTTTCAAATCGAGCAATTCGGCTTCGAGCAATACCTTCTCAAGCAATTCGGGCACTCCGATTCCTTTTTTTGCTGAAATTTCCTGCGATTGATATTTACCGCCCCAATCTTCCACCAAATAATTCATATTGGCCAATTGTTCTTTTATTTTTTCGGGATTGGCATCGGGCTTATCCACTTTGTTGATGGCAAATACAATGGGGACATTGGCTGCCGAAGCATGATTTATGGCTTCCACAGTCTGAGGCATCACGTTATCGTCGGCAGCAATAATAATGATGGCCAGGTCGGTAACTTTTGCACCTCTGGCACGCATGGCCGTAAACGCTTCATGACCCGGTGTGTCGAGAAAAGTAATTCGCTGCCCATTATCCAACACCACATTGTAAGCGCCAATGTGCTGGGTAATTCCTCCGGCTTCTCCGGCTATCACATTTGTTTTGCGGATGTAGTCCAGCAAAGATGTTTTACCATGATCGACATGTCCCATTACCGTTACAATAGGTGGACGAGGTTGAAGATTTTCTTCATCGTCGGGTTCGTTTTCAGCAAGTGCTTCTATCACATCATGGCTGACATATTCGGTAGTGAAGCCAAATTCATCGGCTAAAATATTAATAGTTTCAGCATCCAACCTTTGATTGATGGAAACGATCAAACCAAGATTCATACAGGTAGAAATCACATCGTTGACCGGAACATCCATCATGTTAGCCAGTTCATTCACAGTTACGAATTCCGTCAGTTTCAGTACTTTTTCGTTGCTCTGCTCCATTTCTGCCAGCTGTTGCTGACGGGCATTGATAATTTCTCTTTTGTCTTTTTTGTATTTTGAACCCTTTGTCTTTTTATTGGAAGTTGCCAAACGAGCAAGGGTTTCCTTGATTTGTTTCTGTATGTCTTCTTCCGAAATGGCAGGTTTGATGGATTTTTTAAATTTATCTTTGGTTCCTTTGGGAGAAAGATTTAATTTTTTTGGACGTTCCAATTCCTCCGGATTGGCATTGCCGGAAACTTTAGAAATATCAACTTTTTGCTTTGTAAAACGTTCGCGTTTCTTTTTGTGATGATCTTTTGTATCTTCCGCATCTTCTGCTTCACCGGGAAGTTTAATAACTTTTTTACCCTTTTGAGCAATTTTTTTTGCTTCAGCTTCTAACTGAATTTTTTCTTCTTTTTCCCTCTTTCTCTGTTCCTTCGATTTTGGTTTTGGTCTAACCCTCTGGTTGAGTGCATCAAGGTCGATGCTTCCCACCACAGTAATATTGGTGTCCAAAACAGGTATTTCGGTGTAAAAAACTTCTTCCGTTAGTTCCGAAATTTCAATTTCTGCTTCATTAACATTAACTTCTTCCAAATTGGAAGATTCTGATTCCTGAGTTGTCCGATGCTTGGAAATTTCGGGAGAAGTTATTACTTGAGTTTCAATTTTTTCTTCTATTTTCTCGGCCTTAATTTCTGTTGAATCGGGCAAAATTTTCTCTGTAACTTCAAATTCCTCAGGTTGAGATTTTTGTTCCTGAATTATTTCTTCAGGTTTTTCCGGTTTTACTGGTTCTTCGGTAACAACCGCTTTTACTTCATGAGTGAAAGTAGCATCGGGTTCAATTTTTTCTTTTTCGGCAACAACAGGTTCCTTTATTGGTTCAACAGGAATCGAGTCAACAATTTCCGTTTTTTCTTTTTCTTTCGTTTTAACTTTTTTCCCTGTTTCTTCCAAGTCAATGTGTCCCACAGATTTGATATGAGGCTTTTGTTCTTCAGGGATGACAGTAGGTATTATTTCGGCAGGTTTTGGTGCCGTTTTGGGATGAACATACTCTTCCAATCCGACAGTTTCGGCTTTTTCTTTTTCCTGCCGTTCTTTGCTGATCCGTTCCGATTCAATTTTTAACGCCATATCCTTATTAAATTCTTTTGCGAGTAAAAGATACAGCTCATCTTCCAATTTTAAATTCGGATCGGCTGACAATTTATGACCTTTTTTTGCAAGAAATTCGACGGCCGTACTCATACCGACATTCAAATCCTTGCATGCTTTACTTAATCTTATAGGCATATATTTATTTTACAATTATTAACTTTAAAAGCTTTGAACTTTTGTTCATTTATTGAAAAAATTCTCAATTTTCGTCTTCAAATTCCGAACGTAAAATGTCCAGCACTTCATCAATAGTTTCTTCTTCCAAATCGGTGCGACGAATCAAATCTTCACGTGGAATGGCCAATACATTTTTAGCCGTATCGCAACCGATAGATTTTAAGGTATCAATAACCCACTGATCGATTTCGTCATTGAATTCATCCAAGTAAATATCTTCTGTTTCGGTTTCATCCAATTCGCGGAAAACATCGAGTGTATAACCGGTAAGCATGCTGGCAAGCTTAATATTGAGCCCTCCTTTTCCGATGGCTTGAGAAACTTCTTCGGGTTTCAGATAAATTTCGGCTTTCTTTTCAGCTTCATTGATGCGGATAGATGAAATTTTGGCCGGACTCAATGCTCTGGAAATGAACAAACTGATGTTATTCGTATAATTGATGACATCTATATTTTCATTTCGCAATTCACGCACAATTCCGTGAATTCTTGAACCCTTCATACCTACGCAAGCTCCAACAGGGTCAATGCGGTCGTCATAGGATTCAACAGCAACTTTAGCGCGTTCGCCGGGAATTCTGGCTATTTTTTTTATGGTTATCAGTCCATCATGTATTTCAGGAATTTCATTTTCAAAAAGTCGTTCCAAAAATACCGGCGAAATACGGGAAAGAATGACTCGCGGATTGTTGTTTTTATTTTCCACCATAGCCACTACAGCTTTCACCATGTCGCCTTTTCGATAAAAATCCGTCGGAATCTGTTCTGATTTTGGCAAATAAAGCTCATTTCCTTCTTCATCCATGAGAAGCATTTCTTTTTTCCAAATCTGATATAGTTCGGCCGTAACAATTTGACCAACCATTTTGCTGTATTTGGTATAAACGTTATCCTTTTGCAACTCCAGAATCTTTGATTGCAGCGTTTGCCGCAAAGTCAAGATGGCACGTCGACCGAAATCCGAAATGTCAACGGTATCGGTAACTTCTTCTCCTATTTGATAATCTTCATCAATTTTTTGGGCTTCACTGAGCGATATTTCTAAATTTGGATCGCTTACCTCATCATCTGCCACTACAGTGCGGTTTCGATATATTTCAAAATCTCCCTTATCGGGGTTGATGATGACGTCAAAATTCTTATCGGTTCCATAATTTTTTGCTATAATATTGCGGAACGATTCTTCCATTACACTGATTAAAGTACTTCGATCAATGTTTTTAAGCTCTTTAAATTCTGAAAAAGTATCAATTAAATTAACAGTTTCTTTTTTGCTCATGGCTTATTTAAATCTTAAAATATATTTTGTAGTTTTAATATCTTCATATCGAAAAGGAACTTTTTCTGTAACTTTGATTTTCCTTTTTGCACCTTCGGGTTTGATTAATTTTTCAATTTGAAGCGTACAATTATCAAAATTTACCTCTGTGAGTATTCCGGAAAATTTTTCTCCTTTTTTTGTAACAATTTCCACTTCATTACCTTTGTTTTTTTCGTACTGTTTCAGTACTTTAAAGGGTTCTGTCAGTCCGGGAGAGCTGACTTCCAATTCATAATCTTCCTGTTCTCTGTCCAGTTTGGATTCGATGAAATTGTTCAAAGCTTCGCAATCGTCAATGGAAATACCTTCAAATGAATCAAAAACGACAAGAATCTGATTTTCAGGGCTCACTTTAACTTCGACAATGTAAAAATCTGTGCCTGAAACAAAATTTTCTACTATTTGCAATATGGTTGTCTGTTCAATCATCGGAAAGTACACATTTATCTAAAAAACAAGGGGACAATTTTGTCCCCTCTCACAATTTCTTTTCACGTTGCAAAATTACAAAATAATTATATAAAATCCAAGGTTTTATCAAATAAACATTTTCTCTTTTTACAATAAAACAACCAATTATAACTTTATGACTGATTATGAATTATTTAAGGTATTGCAACCACATTACTTAAAACAAAGATTTTTCCTTTAAAGAAATCAAATATTTAGAATATGTCAGAAAATATCATAAATTTGCATAAAAATGTTGACACAAATCCTACACCCATGTTTAAAATCCTTTCAATCAATCCCGGTTCTACTTCTACAAAATTTGCCGTCTATGAGGACGAAAAAATTTTATTTCTTCATACCATTTTACATTCAACGGAAGAATTAAAATCGTTTGAAAAAATAATTGATCAGCTCGATTTCAGAAAAAATTTAATTCTTAACAGTCTGAAGCATGATGGTGTAGATTTACAAACACTTTCCGCTATTGTTGGCAGAGGAGGACTGATTCGACCGGTAGCTTCAGGAGTATATTTGGTGAACGAAAAAATGATTGCCGATTTGAGAGAGGCCAAAAAAGGAGAACATGCAAGTAATTTGGGCGGCATCATTGCCTATGAAATATCCCGCGATATTCCAGAATGCAAGCCCTTTATCGTTGATCCCGTGGTGGTGGACGAGATGCAGGATGTTGCCCGCATCAGTGGATTGCCTCAATTTCCTCGTCGTTCCATGTTTCATGCGCTCAACCAAAAAGCTGTAGCAAGAAAATATGCTGCTTCAGTAAGCGCCGGTTACGAAAATTTGAATTTGGTAATTGCTCATTTGGGTGGAGGAATCAGTGTTTCGGCACATGCAAAAGGAAAAGTGATAGACACCAATCAAGGCTTGGGCGGTTATGGGCCGTTTTCGCCAGAAAGATCAGGAACGATTGATGCCGGATTGCTGGTGGACTTTTGTTTTCAAGGTCAAGCTTCCAAAGAAGAAATAAAAAAAATGCTGGTCGGAAGAGGTGGACTGATAGCACATCTTGGAACCAATGATGCTTATTTGGCCGAACAAAAAGCTGTGAATGGAGATACCCATGCCAAACTGATAATGGAAGCTATGGCATATAATGTTGCAAAGGAAATTGGAGCTATGTGCACCGTTTTAAAAGGAAAAGTTGATGCCATAATTCTAACGGGAGGAATCAGTAGAAGTGAATGGTTTGTAAATTACGTGAAAGAAATGGTTTCCTCATTCGGAAAATTAGTCGTATATCCGGGCGAAAACGAAGTGGAAGCATTGGCCATGGGAGCTTTGCGCGTACTTCGCAGTGAAAGTTACAAAGAATATTAATCGATCAATCAATTCAATACTTAAAAAAATCATTCGGAAATCGATAAATTTTCATTCTTTTCTTTTTCAGTTACAAATTTTTCTTCTCACCAAACCCCACGCTGCCACACGATGCAATCGTGCGGCAGCAGAGGCATATTCACTGTCGAACAACACAAAAACTTATGCGAGAGATAAACCTCCAAAATCGCACGAATTCGGCTATTGTGCTTAGGCGTGTGTTACCAAAGTTTGAAAATTGTTTCTATTTCTTGTTCGTTTTGTCTTATTTGATTTTTTTGAATTTACTTTTTAATTAGTTTTATGTTGTTAATCCATTTATCATTTAGAGAAACAACTCCAAAATAAATTCCTTTATTTAAATCCTCCAATGAGATTGTTTTCTTAAACTGTCCATTTTCTGCAATTTCGATTTTTTTTAGTAATAATCCTGTAGAGGAATATATGTTTATCAATACTCTATTCGTTGAATTTGGGATATCATAAGAAACATTAATCTTATCGATAAATGGATTGGGATAAATTGTTATTGGTATATTTATTTTAGATTGCAACCCTAAATAAGATTTGTCACGGATATATGATTTTGCAAATCCAATAAAACTGTTAGTAGATAGGAATAATTTGTCAATATTCTCATTTATAACACATATTTTGTTATAAGAATAAAAAATATAATCGTCCATGACCCATGTTTCGCCAAAAATTGTTTTTTCAGGAAGATATAATTTTGTAGAATCTCCATTCTCAAAACTCCAAGAACCATTTGTTACAACTTTTACAAAACCCTGTGAATTTATTGAATTGAATATTATATACTCAATTCCTTTTCCAATAGAATCACATCTTTGATATTCTAAAAGGCAATTACTTTCTAAAATCCATTTTCCCTTCAAAGTATCGTTGAAAAATGAGTTTATTCTACTGTTTTCCTGAGCAAAAAGAAAATGTGAAAACAATAGGTTAAAGACTAATACAATAAGAATTCTTTTCATGTTTTTTTAGATTTAGATTATTGACCACATGTTACAATATTTACATCAAGTTGACCTCCTTGTTGAACTTCAAATCCGGTATTCAATATTATTTCTTGCCCAGCTTCAAATGTAATTCTATCGGTTGACTTAACAATAACCGAACCTGAAGTATTTAATGTGTTAACTGCATTTGAAACTTCGGGTAGCATATTTGTGTTTGATAATGTAATATCTGTGTTTGAGCATAAATATTTGTTTTAAGTTAAAAAAATTACAGGTAACGTCTCATTTACGCAACAAATATACAATATTCTTAAATACAAAATATCAAACCTGCGTAAATCATTTTCGAGTTTATGCTTGATATCGAATGATAAGTTTCTTGATATCGACCGAGGCTAAACGCAATAGCCGAATGGTGGGCGTATTCACTGTCGAACAACACAAAAGATAATGCGGGAGATAACCCCGTCCTACTGAATATCCTCATTCAATATACAAAGCTTTGCGGACGTCTGAGGTGAACCAACGGTCATGACAGAAGAGAATAATTGCAATCACCTCGTAATGTATTATAAAGGTTTGTAATCCGAAACACTTTCCACGGCAAAATATATTTATTGAGCAAAGATAACTTTTTAATCTAAATATTTAACTTAGCGGATTATAAATCCTTATAATACAAGAAGCTGGGATTGCAAATCCCAGCGACGAACGCCAACTTTAGTTATTTAAAGAACATCCTGTAGGGTGGATATTTCTTTGACTTCTTTTCCTTCGGCTGTCATGTCCGCTTTTTGCGTTTCTGTTTTCTTTGCAGTGGATCTTGTTCCCTGAATTTTTCGAACCAACGTTTTTACGCTTTCTTCTACTTGGGAAGAGATATCTGTGGCTTTAACGGCGTTCATTACTCGGGTGATGAGTTTGTTTAATGGTTCAAAGGCGGCTTCACGTGCCGAAACGGCGTTGCTGTAAGCGGGCATTGCTGAGTTCACCGCATCCATAGCGGATTTTGCATCTGCCAGGAGGGTTTGCAAGGCGGTTAATTTTATGGAGGCTTTTGAGGGATTGTAGGTTTCTCCGTAACCCGAAACAAACGATATCAGTTCGTTGAAGTTTGCCACGTTTTTTGCGTGTCCTGTTTCTGAAGTACTTGCCATAATAAGTTAGATTTTAGATTTATAAAAGGAAATAATTATGCTGCAAATATAGTTAAATAGATTGTATTTAAGATTTATTTTGTAGGTAATTTACAAACATTTTTCACATTTTTTATCTATGAGAATTAACCTATTAAGTATTGCTAAGCAATAAATACTTCACAGTTCATTGTTTTTTCTTTCAAAATGCAGTTCAATTGTCTAAACGAGCAATAAACAATGTACTGTGACCGATCTGCCTATTATCAAAAAGCTATAAAAGCCACAGCAAGACTTTTGAATATATATTCTCGCTTGCTGTGGTTTTTTTTCTTTGCTTTTGGGGCGATTAAACTCCTACATAAAGAATAATTATTTAGCTTCGAAAGTACTACCTAATTGAACTTCAAAACCGCTTTGTAAATTAACCTCCTTTGTTGCATCAAAAACTACATTTGCTGTAGATTCAATTATGCAATTAGTTGCTGTAATGTAACAACCTGTTTCATTACTATTACCTACAAAAGCAGTATTATTAAAATCTAAAGAACATGCTTTCTTTACAGCTTTATAAGCATTTAATCTACCTGATCCTAGCTGACCAATATAATTTGTGTTTTCAGGAATATCATAGATTGTTGTATCTGCTGTAGATTTTAATATGTCTACTACCTGATTTGATGAAAGACTAGGATTTACAGCAATTATCATAGCTGCAACACCAGCTACTTGTGGAGCAGCAAAAGATGTCCCATTTGAAGTAAAATATGTATTGGATGTCGCAGTCGAGTATATATCATATCCTGGTGCACATATATCAACAGCTTCATTATGATTATGTGTACTACTTGGATCCCCAATGTATCTTTCATGTACATCTTTCCAATTTTTTGCAATTCCATTTTCTAAAACCCCTCTATCATAAATATGTCCAACACTAGTAACAGATAGACAAGATTCATATGCGGGTGGATAAGTCTTACCATAATTACAATGTCCAGCACCATTACCTGCTCCGAAAACAACTACACAATTCCATGTATTTCTAATTTCATCATACAAAGCTGCTTCAATAGAAGAATATGTACAACTATGAAACCAACTACAATTTATTACCCGATAGCCTGCTTGAGCTAATAGCAAAATGGCATTATTATCACCCCATTTTGAGCCAGTAGAATAAGTTATTTGAGAACTTAGACTTCCAATAGAGGCTAATCCAATAGAATTGTCAATTTTAGCTCCTAAACAACCCGCGGTAAAGGTGCCATGTAAATTAGTTGTATTTTGACCATCTATACTATCATATTGAAGGTCTTCGTGGTCTAATTGAAATCCATTATCATTAATTGCAACTTTGATTTTAGGATAATCTTTTGCTATATCCCATGCTTCTTCAGCATGTATTAAATCGAGATTTGTCTGTTTACCTTCTCTAAAGATGGGGTCATTTGGTGTAAAACTTCCAGTGGTTTGTGGTGAGCAAAGTCTTTCTATTAATGGCATTTGTGAAACAAATTGCTTTTTGATGTCATTTTCAAAGTCTTCATTATCACAATCTACGTAATATATTTCTTTTAGCCAATCTGTTTTTGCTGTTGGAAAAGCTTGTTTAAACTCCTTAAACTTATATTTTCGAACAACCATATTTAATTTATCTATTTTCGATGAAACTTTTAAAAATCCACTACTATCCTTTAAATCTGTGACAGTTGGAATGTATTTACTATCCTTAATGTGAATATAAAAGTGTGCATTTTGCGAAAATACATACAACGGTACAATTGAAATTATCAGAATTGCACATAATAATATTAGTTTTTTCATTTTTTAGTTTATTTAAGGTTATAATACAAGCCTTTTTTGATACTTTCTCCAACTTTAATTTTGTAGATAAAGAAACCATTCGTCAAAATACAAGAAGGATCTATTGATTCATTAAATGTACGAGTAGAAAATATTATTTTGCCGTTTATGTCAAAGAAATAGACAGTTTTACTTAATCCATTATTTTCTCCCAACCATAATATATTTCCTCTTTGTCCGAATTTTTCAATATTATTAATTAATCCACCTGTTAAGATTGGATTATGATAGTAATATTCTATTCTAACAATGACACTGCTATATTTTTCTTGTAAATCTATTCCCAATTGCGTCTGACCTGAATCACAAACAACTACATAGACTTGTCTAAGCCAATCGGTAGCAGCTGTTGGAGCGTATTGAAAGAAATCTGTAATTTTGTACTTGGCAAATATAGCATCGAAATCCGTTATTCCGGTATGAAGGGTAATATAGCCCAGTTCATTTACACTTACAATTACCGGTATATAATTAGTATCAATAATTTGCAAATAATATCCCCATTTACTACTGTCATTGTTTTGCACATGATATTGTGCAAATGTATTTGATGTAGAAACAATAATAAATAGTAAGAATGACATTGTGAGTGTTTTCATAACTTTGAATTTATTTCGTTAATATCATTCGTTTGGTATCAATCACTTCGCCATCGGCAATCAAAGCATATAAATACATGCCAGCGATAAGTTCTGAGCCTTGAATAATTACATTTCCTTTTCCTCTTTCGGTGATTGGATAACTTTTTAATTGAACTCCATTCATGTCATAGACATAAATGGTAGCTGCATTGACAGTGTTTGGTAAATAAAAACCAATAGTAGTTGTGGTGTTGAAAGGGTTTGGCGTGTTTTGTTCCAGAATAGGGTAAGTAGGAACATCAATTCCTGTTATTTCTAAAGTGCTTTTTACTCTTACAGAGTTTGAAAAACTATCTGGTTTGGCTTTCAAGGTATTAATTTCCTTATTTAACTCTTTGATAGATTCAATTAAAAGAGGTATGATTCCAATATAATCGACTGATAAATAGCCATTATTATCTTCATAAACCAAATCCGGATATAATTTTTGTAAATCCTGCGCAATTAATCCATAATGTTTCTTCTGAAATACTTGTGATTTTTCATCATATAATGCTTGTTGTACCTCTGTTGAATCTCCTTTTGACTTTGTGTATATCTGATTCAAATTATATTTTACCGGAATCATTTGAAGAACATTGTTTAATGTACTCTTAGTCTCAGTATTTAATTCGACAATATTCCTTTTATAACGTTTATCTGAATTCACAACAGGATTTCCCGTAAGAGTTCCGGTTACACAAACATCTCCTACAAAATATCCGGCATAAACTCCAGGCACACATATATCTTGATTATTATTAATAGTTCCTACTATTCCAGCTCCACATTCATACCCGTAAGTAGTGCCAAAAACTCCATAATTATATCCTGATGTTGAATTCCCAGCAAGTCCAAATACACCCCAAGCTCTTCCTCTGCCAGTTTCTTCAGAATAATACGCTTGTCCTCTAATGCCCACACTATAATCTTCTGTTAAATCAGTATGCCCCAATATTGAATACTGCCACCAATGATTAGGTGTACCTATTCGCTTAACAATTAATCCATTAGTATTCCCTTGAATAAATGCTTGAGTGTTAACATCACCTATAGCACCAATACTTAGTGCCGAAAGGGGCATAGATGTTCCCACTTGTACCCCTACATTTCCGTTACTCGCTACTTTTAACTGAGCATAAAATAATTGTGTAGATAAAACACAAACAATGAATGTAAAAATTGATTTTTTCATAACAACAATAAATTTAAGAGTTAATAATATTAATTTAGAATAACTTGTTTTTATTTTTTTTCGGCTTGCTGCCAACGTTTTGGCGCTTGGCGCAGTGGCGGATTTAGGAGTACAAAACTGTCAATACACCACAAAAGTTGATGCGAGGTAAAATGTTCAATTAACCACGTCACCCGCCATTGCCGCCAAACGCCTGTTGTGTGCTGGCGTTCTTGTCCAC
>Ga0208198_1001398_pt1 | contig 21311 bp, 16 predicted proteins | sample AD_JPNTR2_MetaG_FD_184446 | JGI IMG/M metagenome (GOLD analysis project Ga0208198, IMG submission 184446) | Active sludge microbial communities of municipal wastewater-treating anaerobic digesters from Japan - AD_JPNTR2_MetaG (SPAdes) (version 2) | ecosystem: Engineered > Bioreactor > Anaerobic...
TCCGGAAAAGCCGCAAAAGCCAGGCGAACCAAGAGCTGTTCGATTGGACTCCGCCAAGTGGAATCTATGACGGTTCGCTGCCATCTGGCGAGCGCATTCGAGTAGGTTTTCGCAAGACATCGCTCCTCGATTATCCCGCAAGGCTTGCAAGTGTGATTTTCTTTACAGGCTGTAATTTTCGCTGCCCATGGTGTCACAATAGAGAACTCGTAACAGGCGAAGCAGACGATTTGCTCGCCCTCGATGAATGTCTATCCATAATAGAAAAACGCAAGCACCTTGTGCAGGGAGTTGTTCTTACTGGAGGCGAGCCCCTGCTGCAAGGAATAATAGGCGAGCTGATAGCGCAAATACACGAGCTCGGCCTCCTTGTCAAGCTCGACACAAATGGATCTCTTCCAGAGAAGCTTTCGGCCCTGATCGAAGATCCGCGCACAAGGCCCGATTATGTTGCTCTCGATCTCAAGACCGATGCCCAGCGTTATGGTGATCTGTCGAGCGGTTTTCCTTTTACCGCGGTAAAACAAAGCCTCAACGTGCTTGTAAAATTCAAGGAAGAATTCGAGGCCCGCAGCGTAGTTGTGCCGGGATATCTCGACGAAGCAGCTGTCAAAGCGCTTGCAGCCCTTATTCCAGAAGAGACACCATGGTATTTCACGGCCTTTGCACCCGGCAACTGCCTCGATAGCCGATGGAATGATGTATTGCCTCCAGATACAGAGGATATAGACGCTCTAGTGCGCATTGCAGAAGATATGGGCAGGAAGGGTTTGAGGCGTTGAATGAATGCCTAAACCTAACTTTATTGTTGGCCCAAGTGCGATAAAAGCTTGCAGCCCAGCACCACTACGGTGCCAACGACAATGATCGCAGGGCTCGTTGGAAGATCAAGGAGAATTGCGAGGGCAAAGCCTAGAAGATTTATGCATACTCCGAATACTGAAGCAAGCAGCAAAGTAGGCCTGAAATTTTTCTTGAGCGATTGAGCGGCGAGCGCGGGGAGAAGGGTCACGGCATCCACCATGAGTGCCCCTGTTATACGAATGCCCAAACCTATTCCAACGCATACAATAATCAAAATGGCGGTATGGATAATTCCTGAGGGTAGGCCAAAGGCAAAGGCCGTCTCCTTGTCGAAAAGAACTGCCGAGATTGGCCTCAAATAACGCGCAGTACCAGTCAAAATTAGCGCCGATACAATTATGACGAGTAGTACTTCAGTTCTATCGAGCGCAAGCACATTGCCCCAGAAGAGATTGAACGCTTCTATGGCATGAACATTAGCCTTATAGAAAAGTATGAACACGATACCCAGGCTTGCTGTCATAAGAAGAGCCATAGCGCCACCCGAATCGCCCCCAGTTTTTCGCGAGCTTAAGGCTGACACTGCAAATCCTGCTCCGATCGAGAATAAAACAGCCAAGAAAATAGGATCTATACCTACTATTAATCCGATTGTCGCTCCCAGCAACGATAGATGCATTACGCCAAACCGCACGGGGATCAAATCGAGCGAAAGAATGTATATTCCAAGTATAGGAAAGGCCATGCCAGAGGCAAAAAGCGCGACAAATGCTCTACCGAATGCAGGAATTTTGAGCAATTCCATCATATCTAGTATTTCTCCAAAGCTCTTGTTTAAATCTCGTCTATGCTGGCGAGGAAGGTACTAGTCTCGAGAAGCCTTGCCATTCCTTTTTCAAAGAACAAGACTTCGTCACAGAGTTCGATTAGGATCCGATCATGCGTTACGAGAATAAGGGGAGTGTTCGATTCTGAGAGCGAGCGAATAAGGCTTTGCATGGCCATTTGGCCTTCTTGGTCTAGGTAGCTGCCTGGTTCATCGAATAGGTAGACCGCTGGCTCTGCCGCTATCGCCCGCGCTATCGACACCCTCTGGAATTGCCCGCCCGAAAGATCTTGAACTGCTATATTTGCGAGCGATTCTAGACCACATCGGGCGATAGCGGCCTCTACCGCGCAGCGATCCTCAGGGCCAAAGCGACCAGTCAATCCACACTTACCCAATCTGCCAAAAGAAACCGCCTCTCGCACCGAAATACGCAGCTGCCCCGAATTTCCTTCAGGCTTGTTTTGTGGAATATAAGCCAGTTTTTTTCGCGTTTCTCTGAATGTCGACGACATCGTATCGGTGCAAAGAAGCCGCAGTTCTCCACTTAGCGGATACAAAAGCCCAATACAGGTCTTGAGAAAGGTTGTTTTGCCCGCGCCATTTGGGCCGACAAATCCAAGGATATTATTCCGTTTCTTATGAAGAGCTGTTGCGCTGTCTGTAAGAGGAGTTGGAAAATCGAAGCACATTCCGCTGACAATCGGTAAGGCGTATCGATATCCTATGGAGAGATTCTTTGCCGATAGTATTGGCTGATAATCTTGTGCGCTTTGTGTCGGCATCTGTACATGCATCTGCTCATTGCTCTGTGAAGCAGTCTGTTGTTCAGGCCTATCTGTCATTCTTGGCAGCGCTTGACCTAATTCTTTTATAATTGTTCGAAGCACTAAGCTATCTCCAGCTTTGCCCGAGAATGGCTTTTTCATTGTAGGAAAATACATCCTCTATCGTGCGCGTGCCATCCTTTCCCGGGAAATTTATGAGGAGCACATTCGGGACACCAAGGCTTTCGGCTAATGCTTTGCCGCCCGGATTGTGGTAGTTATCTAAAATCATCGCAGGCTTTTTCTTTATTAGATCGAGCACGACCGCTGGCGATGGCTCTCCAGGACCAAAGGTTCCAACAATATCGAGCCCCAGCCACACCGCAAAGGTTTTGACATAAGCTTGCACGGCGACCCTCTTATCTGGCAGTGAAGCAACGACCCTGGCTCGCATATCATTGGTAAAGGATATGAAGGATTGAGCCCATTTTGCATGCTCTTCGGTGGTATCCAAGGCCTCTGCGATTTTTTTCGACTCTGCGATGATATTCGAAGGCACATTGTCGGTATAGACGGCTATTATCTTGATGTTTTTATTTTGGGCTGTCTCAGCGAGCTTCTTTGCAAACTTCTCATAGCTAGAATAGATGATCAATGAGGCATTCTGCACCGCAACTAGGTCGGATGGTTTCATTTCATATTCGGGAGGATGCTGAAGCTCGAATGGAGCGATTGTTACTATATTTTTTGCTCCGGCGGCTGCCGCATATGCCTGCACCCATGAGGTGGAGGCAATGACAAGTTGTTCCTGTGCGGCAAGCGGAAGAGCAATAAGGCAGATAATTGCGAGGCATAGAAGCTCGCGAAGGCGTACTGAGCGAACAAATGCGTGTGGCGCTAGAGAGCCCTGCGCCTTATGATGAGAATACCTGATAGCCATAGAGAATCCTCTGGAAATGAAGAAAATTTAGGTAGGTTTCGAGCTCACCTTAGAGAGTGCTTCGTGCACTTCGATTTTCAATGATGCTCCAGGAGGCAACGCTTCTGGCCGCATTCATTTAGGGCCACTTTTAACAATTCAGCCCTCATCCATAAATTCGCAAGCATTCAATTTAGCTCGCATTCATTTAGGGCAAAATTCCATGTGCTCTGGCCTTCGGGCCAGTAGGTTCTTACCAGATTATTCTATTTACCTTTCTATCATATCTTCAAGTGCAAATCTTTTCTATTGCTTTTCTGGCTTATTTGCAAGGCTCTCATCTAGCTCGGCGACAAGAATGCTGACCGCTTCGTCGATCAATTTCGAAAGAGGTATAGGAGATACTCCGGCAAGCGCGAAATGAGGCTGGCTCACGGGGAGCAATATTTTCTTGCCGCTCGCGCGCATTATGGATTGCGCCATCGTGGGTGTAATCTCGCCCATCAAGGAATCGGGCAATACAATGCCAATCGGGCCAAGAATGAATTGTGCAAGGTCTATGGAAACTTGTATCACGTTTTCTCCACTTGCTCCTCGATCGGCGCCAGCCCTTATCATCTTTTCAGTTGCTGTGGAATTGGTGCCAAGAGCCAAGATTTCCACGCGCTGCCCGAAGGCCTGACGGATTCTTGTGCAAAGTTGGCACCCAATTCCTCCTCCAAGTCCATCGATTACAGCAATAATTGGTCTATTATCCATGAGAGAAAGATAGAATCAATCGATTGATTTTGCAACAATAATAAGGCTATCCTCTTGCATATAGGTTTTCGCAATGACTAGCGACCTAAATGGAAGTTTATCGATGGAGTCTAATAGAAAAAATATCGATTACTACTCCTTGCATGGTATATGGGGAGCCTATGCTTCCTTTGTTCTTGGGCGGATAGGGCGCGGGGCCGGAGTAGTAGTCGGAGATGTCCGCCCTCCAGAGACAGGGTTGTTTGTTGGATATCGCGTTGGAACGGGGGAGACTTATCTTCTTCCTTTTTCTTCGGGGAGAAAATATGGGCTAGGCGTTGCAGCATATCTCTCTGGCGGATCATCCCAAAACATCGATGAACATTACAAGAAGGCCAGACGCTTTAATCCGCAGGAGATCGAACGGCAAATCTGTTTTTCAGGCGAAGAGTGGCGTGCGAAATCTATGAGTTTTCGAATATACTCTTTTTTTGGGGAAGTTCCTGATCCGGCCCTTGTTTCGCGAGCCTCTGCTCGTTCGGCTTATAGGCCATCTATCCTTCTTGAGCTTTCATTCGATAATAGCGATGGCAAGGAAGCGATGACAGGGCTCTTTGGCATGCAAGGCATTCGTCGCCCTCTGTCGGATTCCACTAATGGGGCTCTTCTCGGTATGGCATCTAACGATTGCTTTGGCTTTGGGATAAGGCCGGCCGCCGATGTGGAAGAAGTGATGTATTGGTCCGTTATCGATGCCACATTCAATTTCAGCTATCCACTGTGCCGTCTAGCCTCCGAGGGAGGTCTTCGCTTTACAATTCCTGCGCATTCTAAGGCCGAATATCTTATTGCGCTCGGGGTTTATCGCGATGGTATCATGACTTCGGGTCGCCGCGCCTCTGCTTACTATTCCTATCTCTTCCAGGATCTCGAGGATGTCTTAGAGAATGCGCTAGATGAAACCGAAGAATCTCTTTGTAAAGCCCAAAGGCTCGACGATATGCTGGAATCCTCCGGCCTCTCGGAGGATAGATGTTTTCTAATTGCACAAGCTGCCCATAGTTATGTAGCAAATACTGAACTTCTAAGAACTGAAGCCGGAGAGCCTGTTTTTATTGTCAGCGAAGGCGAATACCAGATGATGAACACTCTCGATCTTGTCATAGACCAAGCTTTCTGGGAGGCTCGTTTTTCGCCTTGGACTCTCCGAAATGAACTTGAGTCCCTAGAAGAGCATTCCTCTTATGAAGATTCCTATGGCCTTGCGTTTGCGCATGACCAAGGGGTGGATAATTGTTTTTCTCCAAGAGGCAGATCGGTCTATGAAATACCGGGGCTTACAGGCTGTTTTAGCTTTATGAGCTACGAGGAAACTCTAAACTGGACGATCTCGGCTTGTATCTACTCGAATCTTGCTGAAGATTGGAAGTGGGCACTGGAAAAGCGTAAGGTTCTGAGTTCTTGCTTAGAATCTCTAATCGCCCGCGATGAAAACGGCGATGGAATCATGGACAGAGACTCCGATCGATGCGAGGGAGGAGCGGAGATTACAACCTACGATTCTCTCGATATCAGTTTGGGCCAAGCACGAAACAATCTCTATCTGGCTGTAAAGGCCTGGTCGGCATTCGTTTGCCTTGAAGCCATTTTCAAGAGAATCGATGGAAAAGAAACCTATGAGTCGCGAACTGCCGCAAAGGCAGCGAACCTTGCAGCGTCGACCATCGCAGCAAACATGCTAGAGCCCGATGGCTTTATTCCTGCTATTATCGAAAGCGAAAATCGATCTCGTATCATTCCTGCTATAGAAGGATTGGTTTATCCAAAGTTCTGCGGTGTTCCTGAGGCTATAGCTATCGATGGCCCATATAGAGAATTGGTGTGTGCCCTCAAGCGCCATCTTGAGAACGTTCTTGTGCCGGGTTTATGCATAGACAGCAGTTCGGGGGGCTGGAAACTTTCTTCGACAAGCAACAACACATGGCTCAGCAAGATATTTCTAAATCAATATGTAGCAGAGCATATTCTTGGCATCTGCGACGATCGAGTGTCTAGGGATGCCATCCATGCTTCTTGGCTTAAAACTGGTAGCGCCGACTTTGCGGCTACCGATCAGGTCGATTCTATGAGTGGGAAGGACCTTGGCTCACGGCTCTATCCCAGGCTTGTCACATCGATTCTGTGGCTAGGCTCGATACCCCGGCAGACTAAAGCCTAAGATAGTTAGCTCTTGCTTTGCTTCCCTGTGCAGATGAGACTAGCATCGCGAAGGATGATTCTCTATGTGACTAACTATTTCAGATTTTCCTCGGTGTAAAGAGTGAGTTCAACCAGGCGTTCCAGAATTTCCTCTTTGGTCGCTTCAGGGAAGTTAGCGAGCACAAGTTCCTTAGCGAAAAGGCGGGTTATATATCGAAGCTTTGTCATGGGCTGGCGCGATGCGTAGATAAAATCCGCGTGGGCATTGTTGATTATGATAACCGAATTGTCGACATCGTATCTCGAGCGCCAGAGTTGACCCGGTGCCTTTTGATAGGTATAGCCAGGAAGCCCGCGCCGCATAGCTCCTTCCATCCCCACTGAATGTTTGATGAGCTCGGCAGTCACAGTGATAATGGCGCTTGCAGCGAGCGTCAGATCATTTTGCGTTGCGTGCAGCTCGATTCTCACCACGCACGGCTCTTCGGGCGCGACGTATTCCGAATACAGTGAATCGATGCCTTCGAGCGCGCCTCCGCCTTCGGCAATGCGCCATTCAAAGGCGATATCGTCTTCCACGGCGCGGCCTGCGCGATCTCGAGCCACCGCTTTGAGCTTTTTTCGTTCTCCAACGCGGATCACCGAGGATGCAGGCGAAATCATTAGCTTAAAAAGTGGGCCAGCGAATTCAAAAAATTCCTTTTGTGGTTCTTTTTTCTCAAGGGACTCAGGGATGTATTCTCCAAATTCAGCCGAAGAGGCGCTTTTTGGAGCTTTTAGGTCAGCTTCTGATGGCGCTTCTGGTGATTCGATCGCTGCTTGGGTTTTGTCTTCATTCGCGCTACCAGCCTCGGCGCTAGCCCCTGTTGGCCCCATTGTCTTTACGCCCTTGCTGCCCTTCTTGGGCTCGTTGATCCTCGCCGCGAGCCAGCTGTAATCCTCGCTCGGCAAATGTAAGAAAGCTTCGCGAAATGCGCGCGTCACGCGATGAAGCACCTGGCGGCTCGCTTCTTCCTCTTCAGCGCGGCGCTGTTCTTCGAGTAAGGCGCCGAGTGCAGCTTCAACAGGTTCCAGTGCGATGCACAAGGATTCATAGGCTTCATCCTGCACAATACCATCGCGAGTGCCAGGGGTGATCTGTAAAAATGTTACATCGATGAAGCCTTCGATTTGCTTTGTGTTCCAAGGCGAGCGCGCAAAATAATCGAGCTTTGTAATATCGGAGAGCACCCGTGTGCCTTGTCTTTGTAGACTAATCGCCGCTTCCTCTTGGGATTCCGCGACATAGAGCTCCAGATAGACTTCGCCAAAGGGGCAGCGGACCTCCGGGAGTTGGTGGATAAGGCGCCCTTTGTATTTGCGCGGTTCGACCGTGAGCTCGCGGCGAGAAGGATGATCGAGGATGCGAATCTGCACACCGCTTTTTGTGATTCGATCGCGCAACTCAGAAGCAAGAAAATTCTGAATCTTATCGCCCGAAAGCGAACGCACGCCCGGCAGCAGTGGACTTATGGTGAGCTCTGTCCCTTTGCGACCAAAAAGCGTTCCCACATCGCGTATCGCATAAGAAGGATTGCCCTTGACAAGTTTCATGCTGCGAACAGTCCCATCCTCGCCCATGGAGGTGAGAGTACAAGTCTCTCCGACTGTCCAAAACGAGAGTAGTCCAATGCCAAATTCGCCTTGAATACCTGCTTCCCCTTTGCGTTTGAGTTCGCGCTTCACCGAATCGCCGATATGGGTCGCCACAAAATGAAAATCCTTGATTCCATCGCCATCATCGATGACCTTGAGATAGAATTCGCTTTTTTGCTTTCCTCGGATGATGGTGACATTTTTGGCGTGTGCGTCGATCGAGTTTTCTACAAATTCAGCTATCGCTTTAAGTGGATTATTTTGTGAAAGTGCAATGATACTGATGACATTCCAATGGTCGCCAATTTTGAGCTTGCCCGATTCAGAATCGCCTTTTACCGGCATAATTTTACCGCCATAATTTTACAGCTATAAATTGTAAGATATGGCAGAAAGCAGTCCAGAACAAGAGCGGTGGCAAGGAGTAAGTGTCCACGAGTGTACCAAAGCTTGGAGAAGAGCATAGTAAATTTAGGCAAACGCATTCTGCATTCCTTGCTGTTTGATAGCGTGGTGCGACTTCTATGGTTAGAATATATAATGAGGTATTCCTTTCATTTCTATTGGATCTTTAATGAGTCAACGCGAATCCTTAACAACAGAAAAATATCGATAAATAATGAACTAAAGGTGAATTTCCATAAGAAGGTAATGATGGATTCTCAAAATTCACTTCCCACTGATTCACAAAAAGCAGAAAAATCGGACAGACTAGAAAAATCGGGGAAACCTGACACGCGCTCTCAGCGAAAGATAGAAACCATATTAGGCGTACTCAGAGCGAAGAGGTTTTTTTCTCACTGCGCTCCTTGATATCCAGCGTACCGGCGAGGGTGGATCCTAGATCTCCGATAAGGAGGCCATACTCATTGCCCGCCATTTTCACATGCCCATAGTTGAGCTCGATGGGGCAATCAGCTTCTACAAAATGTTTTCCAGATAAAAGCGGGGCCTCCATGTCATAAGGCTATACGATTCGCTGAGCTGTCATGTCTGTGGCTATCTTGATCTTTACCGGTATCTGCGCGAGAAGCTCGGCATTTCTGCTGGAATGACGACAAAGCATGACAAATTCACCTTGTAAATAGTCAACTGTCTTGGTATCTGCGACAGGGCACCAAACATGATGATCGACGACAGGCTAGTGAGTAGCTTTTCCATCAATGATATCGATGCTCCACTGGACAAGCTTCAGGAGGCTGGCCGATGAACACAACTATGTGCATAAGCCATTTTGCAGATGTGGAAGCTCCGCTCGACATGGGAAAATACCTGCGAGCAGGCGGCCTTGAAGGACTTCGTGCCGCAGTGAAAAAAACTCCCAAAGAAGCGCTAGGCATTGTCAAGCAGTCTGGGCTAAGGAGGAGGGGAGCGGCGCAACTGTCGCTATGAATACTACCGTGAATATGGTGTACGTACTCGCGGTGACCATGTGCTTTTTTGGCCAGGAGTTTTGTGACCAATGCTTCCCATGAAGGTATGGGGCGTGGCAGCTTGATTATATGGCGCATCAGATTGCTGTGGGTTCTGGCAAGGAGAATTATCTCGAGCTTATGAAGCAGATCGTCGAGATAATCGTGGGCGCTTCGTTTTGTCCCTTTGGGCAGTCGATCGCTATGCCACTTTACTCCCTGTTGAATGGATTCGAACAGGAGGTTCTCTCTTTCACAAAGCAAGAGGAATACTTCAAGGAGGCAGGCGCATGAGTACATTCTTGAGCATTGACAGGTATCGTGTCTCGGTTCCTGAGCATACGACCCTTTTAGCAGCAGCTGAAGCCGCCCACGTGCTTGTTCCCACTCTCTGCAGGAACTAGGACCTCGTCTCTATGGGAGCCTGTGGCATGTGCATCATTAAGATCGATGGTCAGGATGGTTATAAGCGCTCTTGCGTAACCGAGGCAGAAAATGGCATGTCGATCTTGACAAGCACGCTTAAAATCCGCCCAATCCGCAGAGGCATACTCGAATTGGTACTGGCTGCCCAACCTGCCGACTGCCTGCAGTGTATCAAGCCTGGTGAGCTGTACATAGGAGGAAAACTCTACACCGCTCTTAGGGCTATTGGTATGGATGCTGTCTATGATACCAATTTCTCTGCTGATCTCACCATTATGGAAAAGGGGACAGAGCTTTTGGAACGCATAAAAGGAGGAGGGCCCTTCCCTCTCATCACTTCGTGTTCACCCGGATGGATAAAATTTGGCGAGGCCTACTATCCTGAACTCCTGGAAAATGTCTCAAGCTGTAAGTCGCCCTAGCAGATGCTGGGCGCTCTCATAGAAACCTATTATGCAGCCCGAAAGTGAATCGATCCACAGAAAATAGTTTCGCTTTCAATAATGCCCTGTACCGCAAAAGAGTTCGAGGCAATGAGGCCAGAGATGAATGCATCGGGCTTTCGAGATGTCGATTTTGTGCTGACAACAAGAGAGATTGCGCGTATATTCAGGGAAGGGGGCATCGATTTTACCGAGATTCCAGAGAGCCTTCCTGACCCACTCCTGTCAAATTATACGGGTGCGGCGACGATTTTTCAGCGCGAGTGGCGGTGTCATGAGAGGCAGCCAACCGCTTCCCAACACCCTCGCCAAGCGAAAAATCCGCCAGGAAAGCTTATACGAGGAAGACAGAAATCTTCCCCTCCGAAAATCTCACGAGAATCATGAGATCAAGGGAATCTATACTGCATTTCTGGGCAAGCCCGGTAGTGAGGTAGCGTACAAGCTATTGCATACAAGGTACATCGACAGGAGCAGCAGCGCAAGCCCCCCAAAGAGAGCGCGCTCTCCAAAAAGGGTGGGCTTTTTTGAGAGTCCCCTCTCTAAAAAAGCGTAAGTTGAATATCCTTTGGCTTGGGAGGCATGCGGCGTTCGATAAGGGGTACGAGGTTTTCGATATCGGCGAGAAAGCGGCTTGGAGGTAGGCTAAGTTTGCGTCCAAAAAGGTGCCGCGAGCGGGCCCAGGAGAGATAGAGTCCAATGCGGGCTCTAGTCATAGCCACATATAGGAGCCTGCGCTCTTCTTCGATTTGTTCTTGAGCCTCAGTATCGGACTCGCAGCCCATCTTCGGCTGCTCAAAAAGTGTAAAAGGAAGGAGCCCATCTTCAAGGCATGGAACAAAGACATAGTCGAACTCGAGGCCTTTTGCAGCGTGGATAGTCATTAGAGAGATGCACTCGCTGTTCGCTTCATAGCCATCTTGAGGGTTTCCAAGGGCTAGGTCGTCTAGGAAGGATGAAAGGTCGTTATATAGCGAGGCTTGGGCTATAAGGCGCTCCAATGAAGACGAATACGAAGACTCATGATCAGTGAAGGCGGTTGCTTTGGATTTCTTTATGGTTTTCTTGCTATTCAGGAATTCTATTGCGAAGCGAACTGCATCTATTGGGTTTTTGATCATGCTGGCGTCTAGAGAATCCGTTCGAATCGAAGTTCGCAAGAAAATGAGCACTGATCTAGTGGGCTCTTCTTCCCACCAGGGTTTATCTCCTATAAATCGATAGGGTATGCCATGGTCAATGAGGGCTTTCTCTATAGGAGGAGCGAGCGCTGATGTGCGGATGAGGATCGCGCATTCGCCAAGACTCGAGAGGGTAGGATGCTCTCCTGTACCGGATATATTCGCGCGATTGCTGCTATCTGCAGAAGCAATTTCCGAAGACCCTGCGACGCCAGAATCGATTGCAAAAAAGCCAGTGCCTCCAATTAGGCGATCTATCTCGCGAGCTATGCTTTCGGCCTCCGATGCATCGGTTGGGAATTCGCATCTTGAAAGCGCAACTGCGGCTCCAGAGCCACTTAGCTCCACATGTGCAAGGCGGCCAGCTGCTGCGATAATTGCTGGTGCACAGCGAAAGCTTTTCAGAAGTCTATATACGGCGGCATCCGGATAGTCGATGATAAAGCGCTCGATGAATCGTTTGTCAGAGCCTCGAAAGCCATAGATGGCCTGGTTTGGGTCGCCAATTACATAGAGCTCTTTTGCATAGCGCTCTTCAGAGTTTTGATCAGGCACAAGAAGGCGTATCAGAGCATATTGAGCAAAGTTGACATCTTGATATTCGTCTACGAAGATGGCGCGGAATCGTTCGCGATACGACGCGAGCAAGGCTGGCCGAGCCGATAGAAGTCGAACGGTGCCGGCTACAAGATCGTCGAAATCGAGGGCGTGAGCTTGCTTGAGCTGGTCGCGATAGCGGGCATATGCGAGCTCCAGTTCGGGGTCAGGTCCATTAGATGGCGAACAGCCGAGTTCGGCAGCCAATTCGGCGAGGCCAGCCGGAGAGCTTGGACCAAGGCGTGGTCTCTCGTCGCCTGGAAGAAGGAGAAAGCGTTTGCGCTCTTCGACGTATGAGGCAAGGCGCTTTATTTTGCGGGAACGCAAAGCTGGAGTGGTAGGCTCGGAAGGCAAATTGAGGCCTAGAATATTGGAAGACGATGGCCCTCCTAGCGAGCTGCTGGCTTTTTTCTGCTTCTTGCCATCTTGATCGGATTCAACTGCCGATTTTAAAAAGGTAAATCTCTCTTCTTCATTTAGCACTACGAAGTCCTGCGGAAGAGAGGCCTCGGCTGCATGTTCTCTCAAAACTGAAAGACAAAAAGAATGAAAGGTCTTTGCGGTGATCTGCGCTGCCTTCTCCGCTCCGACAGTCAGTTCTATGCGCTTTCGGAGTTCGGCTGCAGCTTTGTTTGTAAAAGTGATTGCGAGAATCGAAGATGGGTCTAGGCCCTGTTCTAAAATGCGAGCGATACGAAGAGCAAGTATAGCTGTTTTGCCTGTGCCAGGGCCCGCTATGACAAGGGCTGGTCCTCCATAGTGATCGATGGCCGCTTCTTGTGCTGGGTTGAGCTGGAAGGATGTCTTGATGGAATTACTGCGATTAGGAGGATTGGGAGCATCTTGCGCTTTCTCTTTGCCTTTTTGAGGGACGGAGGTTGTAGGCGAAGTCATATGACTTTCTTTGTTCTGTTCTTCTGCCGGTTTCTCGAATTGCTCGCTAGTCTCTATTCCTTCATCGAAAAGTTCTGAAGGTGCTTTTTCTTCGATGAAAAGGCTCTGTTCCGCCTTTGCTTCGATCCTCTCTCCGGGCGCAAAAACGTGTATTATCCCATATTCTCCATCGTATCCAGGCTTTATCAAGACCTTACCAGATCTCATTCGTCTTATGGAGAGAGCTAGGAGCTCGCCTGAGAGTCCGACAGTATGAATGGCCTCGATTTCTTCTTCGCTCTTGTCCATGAGAAGAGCAAACTCGCTGTCAGTTTTTTCTATGATACCGCGGTAAGCAGATGCGACTTTTTTGGAATTGCTTCCGGTGCCGAGAAGCTCAGCCAGCAGCTCTGGCAATGGTATGAGAGACCAATAAGGTCGGCGATTTGTACCTTCCCAGTCTGCAGGGCAAGGAGCTGTTTCGTCCACTGGGCGATCGGCAAGCTCTGTGACACGGCGCATGACTCCAGGCGTAAGAGGCTTGCCGCAGACCGGGCAGCGCCCTTCAAGCTTTGCGCTTTCAAGAGGGGAAAGAACGACGCCACATGTTCGGTGGCCATCATAGTGGTATTTCCCTTCCTGAGGGAAGAATTCGATTGTACCTGCAACCTTTCCCCGCGCTTCTCCTCGAGTGAGTCTTCTTCCTGTAAGCGCCTCAGAAAGGCCATCAAAAGAATTTTCCATTTCGAAAATAGTTGCCTCGCGGCCCAGATTTTCGGGTGAATGCGCATCTGAATTAGAGATGATGGCAAAGCGATCCAGACTGCTCACAGCCCAGTTCATCGGAGGGTTGGAAGACAATCCTGTCTCTATTGCGCCAATTCGAGAGCTGAGATCTCCATAGCACTCTTCAATGGAATCGAAGCCTGAACGAGCTCCCAGCGCAGAGAACCACGGTGTCCAGATATGGGCAGGTATGAGAATCGAACGTTCATCCGCATCCAGAAGCAAAGCGAAGAGGTCGCGCGAATCTAGACCGAGTATGGGTCGTCCGTCGGAAGATATGTTTCCTATCCGTGCGAGTCGCGCTTGAAAGGCGGCCGCAGCCTTAAAATCCGGCAATATTACGACATGATGGACTTTTCTGGTTTTGCCATCTCTCGCGTAGATGGTGCTTATTTCGCCAGAAAGTACAAAGCGAACGGGGCGAATGGCGTTTACGACGGGCTCTAACGGTCTTGGCCTATTCCTATGCCCAGTCCGAAACCAGTTATCCGGCAAGGGTATATCTTTCGATAACGCTTCGCGCACATCAGGATCAGGCAGTCCAGCCGTCAGCGCCTCGCCCGAGTCGAATTCTTTCCTAACTGAATCCTTGAGCCGAAAGAATCCGCCTTCGGTAGGCTCGAGCTGCTCATTGAGTTCGCCGAGCCAAGCTGGGTGCGTGCAATCTCCTGTCCCTACAAGATTTATCCCTTTTATCTTGGCCCAGCGTTCAATGTAGGGCAAGGTCAGCTTAGGGCTCGTAGCGCGAGAATATCGAGAGTGTATGTGAAGGTCCGCAATTATTCTCATGCTTTAAAGAGGCTCCTCTCGGCTGATAGCTTATTAGGTAAACAGTCGGGCAATCGGGCAATTCGTCGATAAGTTGGGAATTGAATCACCACTTATTCAGTACATCTTCCGCAAGCCCTAGCATCTTGTCTATATGCAATGCGCGCCCATCGTCGAGGATAAGTTGCCCAGAATAATATCCAAAAAGCTGATTCTGTATAGAAGAAAGCATCAGAACTTTAAAATTGCTATGGCGATTCAGCACAGGCTCGAAATCCATCTCGAAGCGGCCGTCGCTGCTCGTGATCTTCCAGGGCGCAAGATAGTTTGCCGGATCGATATGAAATTCTATCTCTTCGAGCTTATGGGCTCTGCCATTGTAGAAAATCATGTTCTCCGAAGCAGGAGTTCTATCGGAAAACCCGTATCCCAGATTCCAGCCAATGGGAACGCCTTCAAATAGACCGGAAGCCGAGCCCCAGAACCAGCGATTGTGATATGTCCAGTAGCCCCTTCCCCAGTCCAAGACAGCAAACGAATCCTCCGGTTCGAATTTGAAGGTCTCGTCGCCAATGATAACTTCGCCGAGCGCTGGCATACAATTTACTTTGTGATTGTAATAGAAGGCTCGCCGATTTTCCTTCCAGGATGTGGCGATATTCATGCTGTCGGCGGACATATCCTGTGTGAGCCTTATGTCGCACTTGAAGCCTTTTCCTTCGCCAAAAGAGGGGCTTTCCGCCAAGATACGCCTTTCGCCATCTCCGATAAGGTAAGAGATGCTGAGTGTCTTATCTTTATAATGCAGATCGCCTCGTTCTGGGACTGGAGAATGTCCGAGCTTGCCTAGCGTAAGCAGTTTCAAGCTATCCACAGGCGTGAATGTGCGCTTTACAAAATCGAGCCACACGATGCTCGAAAGCCCTGCATAGCCCAGGTCCGATACGGTAAACGCAATACCATAACCGCGCTTCTGCGAGAGCACACAATAGTAATCCCATTCCTTGATTCGATACCATGGCGCTTTTATGCGCGATCTGTCATAGCGCCAAAAAGGGCGTCGCGCCCAACCCTCTTCGGTGATATGCCCTTTGTCATCCAAAAGCTCGATTGGCCTAGTTATTTCGTTCTGTTTCATAAAATTGATGATATCTTATATCTGGCTGAAGTCAATACAGCTTGTTGATTTTATTTTAAGCGGTATAATCTAGGTTACTATGCTTTTTTAGCACTACTATCGAGGATGAGGAATTATGTACATAAATCTGTCGTCTAATAAACAGCGATCTCAGGAAGTCGCTTCTCATATCAAGGAACTCATCCGCGATGAGAAACTGAAACCTGGCGAGAAGCTTCCCAACGAACTCGAACTATGTGGCCTTTTTTCTGTTTCGCGCCCCACCATAAGAGAAGCGGTTAAAATCCTCATCTCACAGGGGATCATCGAGATACGCCGAGGAAAAGGCACTTATGTAACAGAGGTGCCAGGCATTGCGCAAGACCCACTAGGTTTGGACTTTGTTACCACCCCCAATCTCCGTCTCGATATTATCGAGGCACGCCTTCTAATAGAACCAGGTGCGGCCCGCCTTGCCGCCCAGAAAGCCGACAGCAGTGATATCGCCAAGATAGCGGCAAGCGTAAAAGCCATGGAGGAGGTCGTCTATCGGCATAAAGTAGAGATAAACGCCGAGCTCGACTTCCATAGGAGCATTGCGGAAGCTACGCGAAATCCTGTAATAATGCGAATCATTCCTATTATCATGGAATCGATCGAGAAGACCTACCACGACGCACCACGGACTAGCGAAGATCATCGCCACGCTTTGGAAGAACATAAAGTAGTCTATGAGGCTATCGCTGCCCATGATCCAGATAGATCTTTCGACGCCATGCAGCGTCATCTCGAAGCCAGCTACAAGCGTACCTTGGCGAGGCAAGTACCTTAGAGGCCTTTTAGAGCCAAACTCTCAATCTAAATATCGATTTGTTGATTCTACTTGGTTTTGCCTTTCTTGAAGCTTCTAAAAGAGTAGATTATCGAGGCAATTGCGAAGACATAGAACAAAATCGCAAGAGGCGAACGCACAAGGGTAGTCCAATCCCCATGGGATATAATGAGCGCCCTGCTTAGTTCTTGTTCTGCAATAGGTCCGAGAATGAGCCCCAATATAATCGATGGTGCAGAAAATCCATATTTCTTAATAAAATAGCCGACAATTCCGAATATAAGCGCAAGCATGACATCGTAGACGCTGTTGCCCAGAGAATAAGCTCCCAGAAGACATAGACATAGAATCGTGGGATAGAGGATACCCAGAGGTACTCTCAGGATGAGATTGGAGGCGCGAATGCTTATGTAACCCAAAGCCAGCATGATGAATTGTGCCATCATGAATCCGACAAACAGATCGGTGACAATTTGAGGCGACTGCGAGAAAAGAAGGGGTCCTGGTTGCACTCCAATGATCATAAGAGCGCCCAGCATGACAGAGGTTACGACATCTCCAGGAATTCCTAAGGTGAGAAGAGGTATCATCGCTCCACCAGTAGTCGCATTGTTAGCCGATTCTGGCGCTGCTATCCCGGCAAGATTTCCCGTACCAAAGGAATCGGGATCTTTCGAGAATCGCCTTGCTTCGTTGTAAGCCATAAAAGAGGCAATAGAGCCACCGGTAGCTGGAATGATCCCTATGATGGTCCCTAAGACCGAAGACCCTAGAATCACCTTCCAGAGACCCTTCATTTCCTTTTTTGTCGGCATGATGGATCCGATTTTGTGCTTTTTTGAAAGCTGGACAATCTTTCCTTCGCTTAAAAGTTCCAGCTGGGCAAAGACTTCGGATACCGCAAAGAGACCAATGAGCACAGGCATCATGGAAAAGCCCGTCAGAAGTCGTGTTACGCCAAAAGTAAAGCGTTCGGTACCCAAGGTGGGGTTCAAGCCGACCATCGAAAGGAGAAGTCCAAAAAAGCCCGATAGAAAACCCTTAGTCAGGGACGCTGAGGAGACACTAGCCATTATTGTGAGACCGAAAATCATAAGCGCAAAATATTCAGGGGGTCCGAATTTAAGGGCAATCTTTGCAAGCTGGGGCGCAAGAAAGATTAGGCAGAGCGTGGATAAGATGCCACCCAACGTCGAAGCAACCAAGGCAACACCCAAAGCCTTTCCTGCCTCTCCCTTCTTGGCAAGTGGATAGCCATCGAGCACTGTTGCTGCCGCAGATGGAGTGCCTGGTGTCGAAACAAGGATAGATACGATCGAACCTCCGAACATCGAACCGCAAAAGAGCCCGCTCATCATGATGAGCGCCGCGGGCGGGTCTATGTAGATTAAAAATGGCAACATTAGAATGATGCCCGTGGACCCAGACAGCCCTGGAATCGCTCCTACAATGATACCTCCAGCCACGCCAATTATGAGGAAATGCAAGTTTGCTAAGACATAAAGAAGCGCATTGATTATTCCAGTCATTGCAGTTCTCCTCTCACCAGATGATAGAACGGGGCAGGGGTACCCTGAACACTGTCCTGAAAACCCAGTACAGTGTGACCGAAACAAGCACAGATACGGCAATTATTCGGAGCGGCTTTCGTTCGCCAAAGAGGTACATTGTAAAGGCCATCAAGAGCGGAGTTACGATTATATAGCCTAAAGGTTCGAAACCAATTGCATAGGCCAGCATAACAATGGCTAAGACAATGAGTTTTAGCGCTGTCTTTCCCCTCGGAAGAGTAACCTCAGTAGAACTTCGTTCCGAGGAGTTTTTTTCTATGGAGGTTTTTGCGGTTGCGCGAGGAAATTTTTCTTTTTTGAGTTTAAGGATACCCTGAACCATCAGCGTCACCGAAAGCGCAAAAGTAGAAATAATGATTATGAGCGGATAAACTCTGGGATTTATGCCAATGCTGAATTTCGGAAACGAAAGTGTTCCAATATAAAATATTATGGAAAGAACCGCAAAAATTATTCCAAATACTATATCTGCCTTAGCCATCCTTGAAACTCCTCCCCCTTGACCATGTGCGTAAGATGCTAATAGAAAGAGCTGCCCGGCCAGCGCGGCAGCTCAAATCCTAAAAATGCCAGGAGTTATTGACTTGCTGCAATAGCGTCATGGCTGGCCGCATCCTGCTCTATGGCCATGTATTCTCAGTACTTGCTACCCAGCTTGTTTTCCTTAACTATCTTCATATAATAGGCGTCTTCTTCCTGTATAAGCTTCTTGAAATCCTCGGTGTTGCGGTAATCGAACAATAAGCCCGATTGCTGAGCAAGCTTTATGACTTCCGGATCGGACATTGCCGCCTTGAAAGCATCGTGAATTATCTTTATGCGCTCGGGATCGGTTCCCTTGGGAGCCGCAAGCCCTCTCCATTGTCCCATGGCGAAATTATACCCCAGTTCCTTGGCTGTAGGGTAATTTGGGAATTCTTCGAGCCTCTTTTCAGAGAAAACGCCCAAACATTTCAGCTGACCAGCAGCCAGTTGCGGCACACCTTCTGGAGGCCCACAGGTAATAGCATCGACTTGGCCCGCGACAGCCGCGGTTACTGCTGGCGCTCCACCCGAATAGGGCACATGGTTGAACTTAACACCAACGGCCGATTCGAAGGCCAAAGCGATCATATGAGTGCCTCCGCCTGCCCCCGCATTTCCTAGATTGATTTTCCCGGGCCTCTTTTTTGCATCTTCCACAAGATCCTTCAAGTTGTTATAGGGAGAAGAAGCCGGAGCCAAAAACCAAACAGGTGCGGTCACAATGTTTATAATTGGCTCGAAGCTGTTTGCGTCGTAGGGGGTTTTCTGCATATGCGTGACCGTGATGGATGGTGTCGCCCAGGCTACTAGGTAATAGCCATCGGGCTTTTTCGTCATTGCTTCCACATAGCCCGGAACCGCAGCCCCTCCTGGCTTGTTGGTGATGAGAATAGGTACGCCTAGGTATTTCTGAATGACTGGCGAAAAGATGCGAACCATGAGATCCGTTGCCCCACCTGCGGCCCAAGGCACCATGATTTCGATTTCCCTCGTGGGGAACTTTTCCTTCTGCTGAGCTCCAAGGCACAAGGTACTAAGAAGCAGGAGCGCAGAAATCAGAAGTACCGTTTTCTTTGCTTTCATAGGGAACCTCCTTAAATCTTTGAGGAGACTAGAGCCCCTCCTTAAAGTTGTTATTCTATATTCTGGGGCAAAGAGCCCCTTTTTATAGCGCTCATTAGCTGTTCTGGGATAAGGACCTTTCCTTTCTTACATTTCCATGATATCGGGCCTTTTAAATACATGGCCATTTCTCTCCATTGTTAGCACAGGAAAAATCGAGGGCTCTGAGAGGACAATAGGGCCATTCTTTGTTGCGAGCATGGTATCCTCGCTCTTAGTGCCTGTTATCGATGGATTCCATGTAAAGGCTTGATTTTCCTGGATGATCTCTTTAGTTTTAGCCGTCACCCTGTAGTCTCTTCCAACATAGCCAATAGCCCCTCCTTGATGGTGGAGCTTGTATTCTTCGGGATAGCCCTTTTCCGCATATGCGCGCAAGGCTGCTTCAAAGACTTCCGAAGCTGGTCGACCAGGGATCGTGGCTGCCATCATCGCGGTATCGACATAGACATTGTCCACATAGCGCTTTCTGAGATCCACAGGCACCTTCCCAAACTGAATGAAACGCGTTATCGAGACGATGAGTCCTCGCCTTCTAGAATTGACGCTGATCATCGCCCGCTTTTCGATCTTTTTATCAGTGGCCACAGGATGGCGAAAGAGAGAAATACGCTCGTCCGCGGCGCAGAAAGCCACAACGAAATCCATGCCTTCGCTCCACAATCTTTCCGAGAGCCTGCCTATCACCACTCTCTCTTCATCGCCAGGCTTAATGGTAAGGGCGGTCTCCTCCGCAATCCGCGCCGTATCGAGGGCTTGACGACGATAGCGCTCGATTTCCCATTGCGTCAGAGAATAGCGCAGTGGATTTATCTGGCTGGAAATGTCTAAGGAGCCTGGAAAAGCATGATCAGCACCGAATTTGCCACCAGATAGAGACTTGACAATCGATGCTTCCTGATCGTCATACCAGGGAAAGGAAATAATCTCATAACCCTGCTCGGCAAGATGCTCCTCTTTCTCCATCCGCGGCGCTTCGATATTATTACATACGATGAATTCGCGGTCAGCGGTAATGAGAGCCCCGGCGACGCCCATCTCGGTAGCCAAGCCAACAATATTGTAGCCGCCGCCTGTAATCCAAGAAAAATTGGAGCTCTTTTTGAGATAGACGGCATTTAGCTTGAGTTCCTGGAGCAGTTTACGAACGCGATTTTTTTTCTCGGCTATTTCTTCCTGTACAAATTCGAACATCGACACTCTCCCACAGCGAATTTTCTTGACAAAACCAAAGAGTTCCTATAAATCTTACGTTGTAAGACGTCAGTTGTCAATAAAAATTTCTATGAAAATGAGGAAATGAGATGCGTGTATTATTCATAGGAGGAACGGGCAATATTTCGTCGGCTTGTACAAACGAAGCGCTCAGAAAGGGCTTCGAAGTCTTTCATCTCAACAGAGGAAACAGGCCGGAAAAGGAAAGATCTGAAGTAAAAGTCTTGAGAGCCAACATCAGGGAGCCAGAGGCCGTCAGAAAAGCAATCGGATCGCTGCGCTTCGACAGCGTTGTTCAGTTTCTGGCATTCGAACCGAAGCATATCGAAGCAGATATCGAGCTTTTTAGGGATATCACCGACCAATATATATTCATCAGTAGCTGTTCGGCCTACAAAAAGCCTTCCCTCACTCCAGTTATCACCGAGGAAACGCCTCTCGAAAACCCATTTTGGGAATACGCGCGCCTAAAAGCGGCCTGCGAAAAGGTTTTAATGGAAAGCGGAAGAGCGCATTCCTTTCCGTATACGATCGTGCGGCCCTCGCATACTTACG
>Ga0208198_1001402_pt1 | contig 21242 bp, 19 predicted proteins | sample AD_JPNTR2_MetaG_FD_184446 | JGI IMG/M metagenome (GOLD analysis project Ga0208198, IMG submission 184446) | Active sludge microbial communities of municipal wastewater-treating anaerobic digesters from Japan - AD_JPNTR2_MetaG (SPAdes) (version 2) | ecosystem: Engineered > Bioreactor > Anaerobic...
AAGGCTCAGGTTAAAATACGTTGTGCTGACCAGTGTAACCAGAGACGATTTAGAGGACGGTGGGAGCGCCTTTTTCCGCCAAGTGGTTGAAGAGGTTAAAAAGGTTAACCCAAATACGAAAGTAGAGGCGCTGGTGCCTGACTTCAAGAAAAATGAAGAGCATTGGAAGGCGTTCATAACACCTCAGTTAGATGTCTTTGCTCATAACGTTGAAGTGGTAAGACCTTTGTTCCCAAAACTCAGACCCGCTGGAGATCTTGATGTTTCACTGAGCATGCTCAAATACTTCAAAAGTAAAGGCTTTCTAACAAAAACAGGTTTCATGGTTGGTGTGGGCGAATCCATGGAAGACATAGTGAATATGCTGGAAGAACTACTTAACACTGGTGTAGACATTGTCACTATTGGTCAATACTTGCAGCCATCAAAGAAGCATTGGCCCGTACACAAGTACTATACCCCAGAAGAGTTTAAACAGCTTTCAGAAATAGGTCAATCCCTTGGTATACCAGCCGTAGTGTCTGGCCCCATGGTAAGATCGTCTTACCTTGCTGATCAGTATTTCTCACAGCTAAGTGAACCCCACAACCACTGAAACGTAGTCACACGGGGGTAGTTAGTCCCTTTTACTTCAAATGGTGTTTCCATCGGTAGCTGAAGCTGAGAAGCAATTTCCAACCCCTTTTCCAGATGCTCTCTTTTCCAAATGCCCAAGGTTATTCTGCCGCTAAAGGGCTCCCATTCGGGATTTAACTCTCCAGAGAACATCAATAAAACATTGTTAAAACCAAGAGCCATTTCTGAGCATGGAGAAGTGCTATCTAGAACCCAACGGACAGGCTTTACAAGGTCGCGAGCCAAGGAAGTTAGCGGTTCAACCTCTTCTCCCTGCCCCACCAGCACTATGCCACCCACAGCATCAGCATTCTTTCTAATAAAGTTCATTGCACGCCGCAAACTTAATACTTCGTGCCCAAAGGTTAGCTGTCTGCACCATGGAAAATCATTGTTAAGCACGATCCCTGTGCAGCCAAAGGCAGGCCATAAAGCCGTGGAATAATCAATGAAGTTCACTATCACAGTATCGAATCACTCCCCTTACATCGCATTTTAACGCACTGACTTTCTTTATAACTATATACGCACGCCAATAAAACAACACTCCGTACCAAAACAAAAAAGGCACGTCCCCATTTTTCAGCGTTTAGGGACGTGCCTCTTAAAACTCCTTAGCAGTTAGGCATAGTGGCAGGCAACCAAATGCCCAGGCTCCACCTCGCGTAGCTCGGGCTGATCAGTTCTGCACTTTTCCGTTGCATAGGGACAACGGGTGTGGAATACGCAACCTGCTGGTGGATCAATTGGAGAAGGAATTTCTCCCTGCAACAAGATGCGCTCTCGTTTGTAGTCAGGATCGGGAACAGGAACCGCAGATAACAAGGCCTGAGTGTATGGGTGACGCGAATGTTGGAAAACGTCTGCATTGCTACCGTATTCCATCACTTTACCCAAGTAAAGGACAAGCACTGAGTCGCACATGTGCTTAATTACAGATAAGTCGTGAGCAATAAACAAGAAGGAAAGCCCTAGTTCTTTCTGCAAATCGATCAACAAGTTTGTAATCTGTGCTTGAATGGAAACGTCCAGTGCACTTATGGGTTCGTCGGCGACAATGAATCTGGGGTTCAGTGCCAGTGCGCGAGCAATACCGATGCGCTGACGCTGTCCACCACTAAACTCGTGAGGATATCTTCTGGCATGTTCAGGCCTCAGTGTAACAAGCTCAAGGAGTTCGTAGACCCTCTTCTCTCTCTCTTGAGTTGTCATATTCGTGTGTACGATGAGAGGTTCTGCTATGATTTCTCCAATAGTCATCCTCGGGTTCAAAGAAGAATAAGGGTCCTGGAAAATAATCTGCATGTCTTTCTTCATGGGCCTAAACGACTTGTAATCCAAAGCCGTTATGTCAACGCCATCAAAAATAACCTTCCCTCGGGTCTGAGGTATAAGCCTTAACACGAGGCGCCCAATGGTTGTTTTTCCACTTCCTGTTTCTCCTACCAAACCCAGTGTTTCGTGTGCCCTAATATTAAAACTCACTCCGTCCACAGCCTTAACGTATCCCTGAACAGTACCAAACAGTCCTCTCCTTATGGGGAACCACTTAACCAGATCATGAACTTCAAGCAGGATGTCATTATTACTCATGGTTTGTCTCCTCCTTCGTGTGGAGCCAGCAGCAAACGATGTGCCCTGGGCTCACTTCCACTTCAGGTGGTTCCTCAACTCTGCATCTATCAAACGCATAGGGACATCTGGGATGGAACTTACATCCAGGCGGTGGGTTATAAGGTGAAGGAAGGTTACCCGTAATACCTGGCAGATGTTCCTTTAGTCCACCCTTATCCAAACGAGGAACCGAAGCCAACAATCCTTCGGTGTAAGGATGTTTCGGATTGTGGAAAATATCTCTAACTGCTGCCTTTTCCACTATGCGGCCCAAGTACATCACAGCAATTCTATCGGCATTCTGAGCTACCACACCCAGGTTGTGGGTAATTAAAATAATGCTCATGCCAAACTGCTCCTGCAGTCTGTTCATTAGGTCCAAAATCTGAGCTTGGATGGTAACGTCTAGTGCTGTTGTTGGCTCGTCTGCAATGAGTATTTCAGGATTAGTGGAAAGAGCCATGGCTATCATGACCCTCTGCCTCATACCACCCGACATTTGGTGTGGATAGTCATCCACCCTCTTTTCAGGAGCTGGTATACCAACCACTTTGAGCATTTCAATGGCGCGTTCTCGAGCCTCTTTCTTGCTCATATCTGGATTGTGTACCATAATAGCTTCCATGATCTGATCTCCCACTGTGTAAACTGGATTCAACGCGGTCATTGGTTCCTGGAAGATCATTGAAATCTTGTTACCACGTATATGCCGCATGTGTTCTTCAGATTGTTCGAGAATGTTTATCTCTTGTCCAGTCTCCTTATCCTTGAACCAGATTTCGCCACCTTCTACACGAGCTTGTGGCTTGGGAAGCAGACGCATCACAGTCAGTGCTGTAACAGATTTCCCACAACCGGACTCCCCCACGACCCCCAAAGTCTCGTTATCAGGCACTTCGTAAGAAACCCCTTGTAGAGCACGTACGATGCCGTCCTCAGTATAAAACGTAACCTGAAGATTCTTTATCTCTAAAATATTACCCTTTTCCATCAATGTCACCTCACAGCTTCATTCTGGGGTCCACTGCGTCCCTTAAACCATCGCCTGCAAAGTTAAAGGAAAGCACAGTGAAGAACAGCAATGCACCCGGGATAAATATCATGTTCCAGTAGCGCACAATTTGCTGTGGACTGTTTATGAAGTTAACCGCAACGTTTAGTATTTGTCCCCATGACGTGGCAGGTGGTTGAATACCAAAGCCCAAGAAGGACAAACTAGCTTCTGACAAAATGTTACCAGCAACTGCAAGTGATGCAGCAACAACCACGGGAGCAATGACATTGGGGAATAAGTGTTTACTCAAGACCCTGCTTGTGGGAACGCCAATAGCCTGTGCTGCTTCAATGAACTGCTGCTCCTTGAGTGAAAGAACTTGGCCACGAACTAATCTGGAGAGGCCCATCCAGCCAAACAGAGCGAGCACAAGTACCATCGGTAGAATGGAACCAAATACACCTAATCCCATTCCTTCTGTTAAACTCTTTGTCCAACGCCTAAGAAGCGGTGACAACGCTAGCAGCAGTGGCATGGTCGGTATGGAGAGCATGATATCCACAAATCTCATGAGCAGCGAATCAACGATGCCCCCAACATATCCAGCAACCAAACCAACTAAGCTACCAAGTATGACCGCTATCAATGCCGATGCAATACCAATAGCAAACGAAACCTTACCACCGAACATGATCCTGGCCAAAAGATCTCTTCCTTGGTCATCCGTGCCAAGAGGATGCCCAGGTGCTCCCACAGGCAATCCAGGTGGGCTCAGATATCTTGTCAGATCTATATAGGACGCGAAAGGTTGATTTCCGTTACTGTCAGTGTAGCTAGCTACCATGCTAATTATCTGCATGCCTGCAGAAGCCAAGTCACTCCTACTCCAAGAGAGCTCACTCAAAGCTTGATAGTCCCCCGCTGCAGCCTTTGCTTTAAGGTCATTTGCTCTTGCCAGTGTCTGTTCAAAATCCGTTAGCATGGTGCCAAGGTACTCTTTGAGCCCTGGATCTTGCTTAATTGCTTGATTTATCTTATACATGTAGAAGTTAGCCACATCTTCTTCAAAAATGTTTTCAGATGGATCCAGTGTGTAGAATACCGGTCCAATAAAGGAAAAGATGAACACGAAGACCAGTATCCACAACCCCACAATGGCAAGTTTGTGGCGCCTGAATCTACGCCACACCGCACCCCAGAAAGAATAACTCTCTTGTGCTACCTCGTAATCATTGTTCGTTGCGCTGTTATTTGTATTGTTATTGACTTTCTTTTCTTGATCCTTATCGGCCATCGTTACTCCCTCCTCATCCTAAGCGGACTCGGGGATCAACCACCGAGTACAGTATGTCCGCCAGAAGGTTGCCTAATATGACAAGCGAAATAGTTAACACGAGGTTAGCCATTAATGTCATTTGGTCGTTGGCACCCAAGGCGTCTATGTACAGTTTTCCTAGACCATTAATACTGAATATGGTTTCAGTGATTGGTGCAGATCCAAGAATACCAGGCAATGATAGTGCAAGAAGTGTAACAATGGGTATTAAGGCATTTCTGAGTGCGTGCTTCCTCACTACAACTGACTCAGGCAAACCTTTTGCCCTAGCAGTTCTAATGTAATCCATGTTAAGAACCTCAAGCATGGAAGAACGAGCGTAACGTACGAAACCTCCCATTCCCAGGATAACAAGCAACATTAGAGGAAGCATGAGGTGCCTACCATACTCAATGGTCTTTTCGAATAAGGTTGCTGCCTCTGGGTGAAAGCCTGGCGTCATCAAACCAACATTAAAGAGCGGCCAAGTTATTACAAAGAAGAACAAGGCAACCACACCGAAGAAAAATGATGGCATGGACATACCAAAGAACACCATTGCTGTTGCCACATAGTCTGCTGTCGAGTACAAGTGCAAAGCAGAGTAGATGCCAAGCAGGAGCCCAAACAATGTAGCAAGCACCGTTTGTCCAATACCCAGTGCTAAGGAGACGGGAATTCGCTCAGTGACTACACTGAACACCGACCTTTTTGCCATGATAGAGTAACCCCATTCACCCGTGAAGAAGTTGTACAACCACAGAACATAGCGTGTAAAGGGGTCTTTATCATAGCCATAGATCCTTCTTAGTCTTTCCACTTGAGAAGCCAACCTAGGATCCTGACGCATGCCTTCAAACGGGTCGCCAACTAATGAAAACAGTATGAAAGCGATCGCCGTGGCGATGATGAACGTCGGGATCAGCTGCAAAATTCTCCTGATCAGGTAATTCATCCAACTTACACTCCCTTCCCTTGGGACTATTTTCTATAAATTATACAGCAACAACCTAAAAACAGCGAAGGGGACCTCTCTCTCTTTGAGAGGTCCCCTTCTTCAAAACAGTTTAACTATTGACTTAGGGTAAGTTAATGTCCAAAATTAATATTCTTCAGGCGGCATACCAGGCTGTGCCTTTTCTTGTTCCGGTTTCTCCACGACCAGCGCTTCAGTGGTCAATACCATAGCCGCAATGGATGCTGCATTCTGCAGAGCCGAACGAGTGACCTTTGTGGGGTCAATGATTCCCGCTTCAAACATGTCAACGTATTCGCCCTTTACGGCGTCGAATCCAACGGGGTATTCTCTCTTCTTTAACTCCTCGACTACCACTTCTCCGGCAAAGCCAGCATTCTCAGCTATTACCCGAGCAGGTTCCATAAGAGCCTTTTTCACAATGGTGGCACCGATGAGTTCGTCATTTTCCAGTGGCAGCTTGTCAAGTACAGTGGAAGCCTTTATCAGGGTTACACCACCGCCAGCCACGATACCTTCTTCCATGGCTGCCTTGGTAGCTGAAACAGCATCTTCCACTCTGTGTTTCTTTTCCTTCATCTCTGTTTCAGTAGCAGCTCCAACCTTAATCACCGCAACGCCACCAGCTAACTTGGCTAGCCGCTCCTGGAGTTTTTCTTTCTCGTACTCAGATTCAGTGGTCTCTAGCTGCTTCCTGATCTGAGCAATACGCTTTTCAATTTCTTCACTGCTGCCTTTTCCGCCCACAATGGTAGTGCTCTCTTTATCTACTTTTACGCTGCGGGCATGTCCGAACATGTCAGGCGTCACACTCTCGAAGCTGACACCAAGTTCCTCGCTTATGACTTGCCCTCCAGTTACGATGGCAATATCTTGAAGCATTTCTTTACGCCTGTCACCAAATCCGGGTGCCTTTACAGCTACGCAGTTGAAAGTTCCCCTGAGCTTATTAACAACTAAAGTGGCTAGAGCTTCTCCTTCAACATCGTCAGCAATGAGTAGGAAAGACCTTCCATACTGCACAATCTTCTCCAACAGCGGCAGGAACTCCTGTACATTGCTAATCTTCTTATCGGTAATTACAATCAGAGGATCTTCCAAAACAGTTTCCATGCGCTCAGGGTCAGTTACAAAATAGGGAGACACATAACCGCGGTCAAACTGCATACCCTCAACAAATTCAAGCTCCATGCCCAAGGACTTGCCTTCTTCGACTGTGACAACACCATCTTTGCCAACCTTTTCCATGGCTTCAGCAATAATGCTACCAATCTGTGGGTCCTTGGCAGAGATGGTGGCAACTTCAGTTATCTCACGCTTTCCACTTACCGGTCTGGATAGCTTCTTAATTTCCTCAGTTACTGCCTCTACGGCTTTCTCAATTCCCCTTCTCAGAGCAATGGGGTTAGCACCAGCTGTAACGTTCTTCATGCCTTCCCTGACCATGGCTTCCGCCAAGACAGTAGCGGTAGTTGTTCCGTCACCTGCTACGTCATTGGTCTTTGAAGCAACCTCTTTAGCCAACTGAGCACCCAAATTCTCATATGGATCTTCTAGATCGATTTCTTTTGCAATGGTTACACCGTCATTGGTAATAAGCGGTGAACCAAACTTCCTTTCCAATACCACATATCTGCCCTTTGGGCCTAAGGTAGCCTTTACAGCCTTGGAAAGTTTCAATACTCCAGTAAGTAACTTACTCCTTGCCTCTTCATCGAATGCAATCAACTTCGCTGCCATGATTCAATCACCCCTCCTTAGTTTTCGTGGCCAACTACGGCTAAAATATCTCTCTCAGAGACAATGAGATACTCTTCACCATCAACCTTTACTTCGGTACCAGCGTACTTGGAGAACACAACAATGTCACCAACCTGAACCTCTAAGGGTACCTTAGTTCCATTGTCTAGAATCCTTCCAGTGCCCACTGCCAAGACTTTTCCTTTTTGTGGTTTCTCCTTCGCAGTGTCAGGAATCACAATACCGGACTTTGTTTTTTCCTCTTCCTCCATTGGTTTCAGAAGCACTCTGTCGCCCAAAGGTTTAATCTCCATAAGGACACCTCCTAGCAATTTAGTTAAGAACTTGCTAACTGATAATATACCATTAGGTAAGGGGAGTTATTCAACACCATCCTTGTTCCATGTTTGGATCAGGTGTCACACAAGAACCTGGCACAATGCCTTCTTGTAGAAGCAGTGCCGCGTAAACAGCCACCATATCAGCATTGTCTGTACTCAGCTGCGCACTGGGGAATATAACACGTTCGCCAAAATGTTCCTGCATTTTTTGACGCAGAAACTTGGAGGCAGACACTCCTCCACCCACCACAAGTGGATAAGGATACTTCTTGAGTACCTTTTCTATGCGATCTAACAAGTGGTTGACCACTGCTTCCATGAGAGAGGCAGCCAATACTTCATTAGAAATCTTACCTTTGTATTTCAGAGCAGCTGTCTTAAGTCCGGAAAACGAGAAATTAAAAGAATCCTCATTTTTAAGTGGTAGCGGCATGGTGACTCGCTCTTTTATCGTTAGAGCCAGGTTATCAATTTCTGCACCTGCCGGATACTTCATGCCTAGTGCCCTGCCAACTTTGTCCAAACACTCTCCAGCAGCATCGTCATAGGTCCAGCCAAGCACCTTCGGATCAGACCATTTCTCAATTAGATAAAAGGAAGTATGGCCTCCAGAAACCACCAGTCCCAAAACAGGCAGCTCAATTCTTCGCTCCAGTGCCGCTGCCGCAACATGAGCTACTACGTGGTTTATACCCATGACGGGTACTTGCCATCCTCTGGATAATCCTAGTGCCACACTAACACCCGTGAGCAAAGCAGGCAACAATCCAGGCCCAGCAGTAACGGCAATTAAATCTGGTTTAGCAACGTCTTTTAACAAAACCGGAAGTACCTCCAGATGACGCCGGGCCGCAGCCTCTGGAAGTACACCGCCAAAAGCCTCATGTAAGTCAATCTGCGAAAACACCTTGCTTTGCACAACCTTATCTCCATTGAGACAAGCCACGGCAGTCTCATCACAGCTGGTTTCTATGGCTAAGATTCTATATCCCATCAATCTTTATACTCCTTATTGCTCTTCTTTTTTAGTAAGGTCTTTAACCATAACAAAAGCATCGGATCCATCTTGGTAGTAGTTCTTTCTCACGCTAACTTTTTCAAAACCGTGTTTGTCATATAGGTTTATGGCTACTTCGTTGTCAACGCGTACTTCTAAAAAAACGTGTTTAAATCCGCTATTTACAAGCCATGCTAAAGCTTGCTGCAGTAGTTTATTTCCAATACCTTTGCCCTGGAAGTCTGGATCCACAGCAATGGAAACAATGTGTGCTTCCGGAAAAATACACCAAAGGCCAATGTAGCCCACTACCTCATTAAAGGGAAGAAGGCGGGCAACAAAGTACTTGGAAAGCCTTCTATCGCGTAGGTCCCTTTCGATGCTACTGCGGCTCATCGGGTAACTAAAAGCTTTCTTGTCCACATCGTAAATGGCATCTAAGTCCTCTTCTGTGGCTTCTGTAATTTCAAATTCTATTATTTCCACAGTTTGTACTCCTCTGCCACTTCTTTCATGTACTCTACCTTGAGCGTCTCCCAGCTGGTACCGTCGGGTAGCCCACGTTTCTGCAAGAATTGTTCTAAATCCGCAAAGGTAAGTGGATGATCTTGGTCCAGAACCCTTGCCACATCTGTTTTGGGTATGTCATCGAATATCTCGCGTTTCACTTCTCGGAAATTTGCCCGGTAGCTTCCATAGTACTCATCTTTTCGGGACATAATCAAGTACCAACCTTCAGCGCCTTCGCTATCAATGAGGTCGAATACGTTCAAAGGGATTAGAGGCAGTTCTCTTGACATACCTAAGCCCAGTGCGAAGCCCACCCCAACGCGTGTGGAGGTGAAGCGTCCAGGTCCTACAGCCACCGCTACAGCATCAAGATCTTCTGGAATTTCTATGTCGCACAAGGCTTCCAAAGTCTTACCCTGCAAAAAAAACCATTTAAAAGGAAATTTCTTCTCAGGCTCATAAATGCCAGCTACCTCATTGGGAAACGCAGTCTGTATTACGAGCACTTTGTGAATGTTATGCACCTGCAGTCATCCTCCAAAACCTTGAAGATCACCTTCCAATGCGGCAAGGACAGTAAATCGGGAAAACGCCCAGGCCATTCCACCACCACAAGACCATCTTCCAAAAACTCTTCTATACGTATGTCCCACAGTTCTTTAGTGCTAGATACCCTGTAAAAGTCCAAGTGATACAAGTGTCCACCATCGGGCATGTTGTAAATCTTAAGCAAGTTAAAAGATGGCGACGAAACCTTTGCACCCGGAGCAAGAAGGCGAGCCACACCACGAATAAACGTTGTTTTGCCTGCTCCCAGTACGCCAAAAAGAAGCACCAGATCACCCTTCTTCAGATTATTAGCAAACGTACTTCCAGCTTCCACTGTTTCCTCAGGTGTACAAGCTTTGATCAACCTTTAACAACCCCCATAGGCCTCATCCTTGCTACTTTCCTGTTTAAGCCCAATTCTTCTACCACATGCACCACTTCGTCTACGTCTTTATAGGCTTCAGGAGCTTCTTCTAAGAGTGTTTCCCGTTCTGCGCTCCTTACCAATATGCCTTTTTCACCCAAACTGTCCATAAGCGTTCCATAATTGCCTTTCCTTATGGCTTCTTTCCTACTCATAACTCTGCCCGCTCCATGGCACGTGGAACCCCACGATTGTTCCATGCTGCCTGGCAGTCCAACGAGCAAGAAGGAGCTTGAACCCATACTACCAGGGATAATCACAGGTTGGCCAGTGTTTTCATAGATGGAAGGCAACTCCGGGTGATGCGCAGGGAACGACCGAGTTGCTCCCTTTCTGTGAACTACTACTTCTCTTTCCATGCCATCAACCATGTGTTTTTCCAACTTTGCAATGTTATGAGCCACATCATAAATGACTGTAATCTTGTCTTTTATTTCGTTGCCAAATACCTTACCAAAGGCTTTCCTTATGTAATCAGTAATCACTTGGCGGTTAGCCCAAGCAAAATTCGCTGCGCACTGCATCGCTGCCCAGTAATCCTGACCTTCTTCACTCTTAAAGGGAGCTGCAGCCAGCTGCTTATCAACAAGTTTAATGCCGTACTTCTTTGAAGCTTTGAGCATGACATCGATGTAATCTGTGGCTACTTGGTGTCCTAATCCCCGAGAACCCGTGTGAAGCATTATGGTCACTTGGCCCAAAGAAAGCCCCATTTGCTTAGCAACAGCTTCATCGAAGATCTCATCTACCTTCTGAACTTCCAGGAAGTGATTTCCAGAACCCAATGTTCCCAACTGTTCCAGGCCACGTTCTTTAGCTCTCTTGGATACCTTGCTCGCATCGGCGCCCTTTAACTGCCCTTGCGACTCGAGCCTCTCCAAATCCTCAAACGTTCCATATCCCTGTTCTACTGCCCATTTTGCACCCATTTCCAAGACCTTATCCAGTTCTCTTACCGAAAGTTTTATGAAGCCTTCAGACCCTACCCCACTGGGGACTTCTTTGTACAGAACATCCAGGAGTGCGCCCAGTTTAGGTCGAACTTGCTCCTCTGTTAGTGGTGTAACTAGCAGTCTGACACCGCAGTTTATGTCAAAACCAATACCTCCAGGGGTAATCACACCATGATCTACATCAAAAGCCGCCACACCCCCAATGGGGAAACCATAACCCCAGTGAATATCAGGCATGGCAAGAGAGTATCTAAGTATACCAGGCAGAGTGGCCACGTTCACTACCTGCTCCAACGCCTTATCTGCCTCGGCTTGTTTGAATATGGTTTCGGAAGCAAAAACACGCCCCGGTACTCGCATACCTTCCTTTGCCCCCAAAGGAATTTCGTACACGAACTTATCTACTTGCTTCCACATATTGACCACCTCCTTTCTTTAGTTACCGATCACCCATCCTCATCACACGTCAAAAATCATTTGTGCCGTAAACCCAAAATTGTGCAATGTAAAAGCCTTCACAGCCTGCTTTCTCTTACTTTCCTCAGCCATCGTTAACTCTGCTCTTAAGTAGCAGCTGCAACCCAAATGGTACTCCTTTAAGCTTAAAGTCAGTGGAGCTTCGTTCTTATCCATGTAGAACACCACTTCGTTCAAAAACTTGAACCAAAGCTCCGTTTCCGTGTCTGCAGAAAGTTCCACATTATGTGTAACCTCAGAAGAACCAACTTCATGGAAACTCCACTCTCTCAAAGCATCCAAACAGGATTGAAAGAGCTCCTCAGTAGATTCTCCACTTACCTCAACGCCCAAATCTGCGGTATGATCCAAAAACCTGTACGACATACAAAAATCACAGCCTTCCTCAAACCAACCGATTGATTAAGGTTCTTAGAACCTTCTTCCCCATGGAAGCCTTGGAACAAACCGGTATGTCACTCATGCTTAAGGGAAGCCATTCTCTGCCTGAGCGGTAAAGCATATTCTCGTTACAAGAAACCCCTATTACTGGGCCAGTAGTTTCATTAGCTTTGTGTATAAAAACACCCGCAGCGCCTCTATTTCTCTTGGGTATTTCATCTATGTCCGTTCGCTTAGCATATGCGTTTTCTGTCATAGTAACGATGTATTTCTGTTTTAAGCATGTCGCTCCCACTACTCGGTCCCCTTCGTAAGTTCTCATAACCTTAACTCCGCCTGTACGAAGCCCACGTTCTGGAATACTCTCCACACCCAAACGCAATGCCTTGCCCTGAGCACTAATAACAACAAGTTCTTTGCTAGTTACAGGAACTATGACTGATACCATGTCACCTGGGTCAAGCAGGAAGTAATAGCCACCTCGAGATGGGATCTTTTCCACGTCCAATCTGAAACGTTTTCCTTTTCCTTTTTCACTGATGGCAATAAGCTCCTGATTTTGAGTCCCTAATAGCAGCACTTTTTCATCATTCCCCATAGGAAATAGAGCGTTCAAAGCCACGCCACGTTGACTTTCAGGAATTTCGTAAGCAGATATGCAGAATATCTTTCCAAAGTTCGTCAGGAACATAACGGGGTCACTTCCCTGCACCTCAATAAAGTCCACCAAGTTTGTCTGCGTTTTTGACCTTCTGATGATGCCATACTCCAACAGTTCAATGAAGAATGTTTCCTCGGCAGCTTGTACTGTCTCTGTTTGCTGATCAGAGAATCCAATTAGCGTTCTTCTTTGATCAGCAAACAGTTTTTTCACATGTTTAAGCTCCTCAGCGATGACTTCCACTAGCTTGGTTTCACTGTTAAGTATCTCAGTGTATTCAGCAATGGCTTTCAGAAGGGATTCCAGCTCTTGTTCAACTTTTTCCTTTTCCATGTGTACCAACGATCTAAGCTTTATCTCCAACACAGCCTCTGCTTGCACCTCTGTTAGGCCTATCTGTGACATGAGGCGTCTCTTTGCCTGATCTGTAGTTTCCGCATTCCGGATAATGTCAATAACCAAATCAATGTTATCCAGCGCCTTAAGAATGCCCTCTACAACTTCGCGGCGCTTCGAAGCTTTATCCAGCAAATAACGCGTTCTTCTTAAAACGGTTTCTTTTCTAAAATCCACGAATGAAGCGATGTAATCACGCAAGGTTAGTTGAACAGGAGCCCCGTCTTTTAGTGCAACCATGTTAATCGCAAAGCTGTTTTCCAAAGCCGTCTGTTCATACAGTTGGTTCAGAATGTGGTGAAAACTGGCGCCTTTCTTGAGCTCCAATACCACCCTGACGCCCTGCCTGTTACTTTCGTCTCTGACCTCGTCAACACCAGATAATTTTCTATCTCGAATGAGCTGGGCAATTTGAGACACCAGCTCTGCTTTGTTGACCATGTAAGGTATTTCATAAATAACTAATCTGCGTTTTTGCCCGTGTCCCTCTTCCAACTTAGCTCGGCCACGTACGCGAATTACGCCCTTCCCTTCTTCATACACCTTTACAAGATCTTGAGGGTTGATAATTTGACCGCCAGTTGGAAAATCCGGACCTTTAACAAACCTCATAAGTTGCCTAGATGTTACTTCCGGATTGTGAAGGAAGTGCAACGTGGCATCGATGATTTCGCCCAAGTTGTGAGGTGGGATGTACGTCGATACGCCTACAGCAATACCACTGGAACCATTAACCAAGAGCTGAGGAAACACAGCGGGAAGAACTTCGGGCTCCTTTAAACTGCCATCGAAGTTTGGAACCCAGTTTACCGTATCCTTATCTAAATCCTGCACAAGATAGTCAGAAAGTCGTGTCAACCTTACCTCAGTGTAACGCATAGCTGCTGGCGGGTCTCCGTCCATGGATCCAAAGTTTCCATGGCCGTCCACCAGCGGATAGCGCATAACAAAGTCCTGTGCCATGCGCACCAGTGCGTCGTAAACAGAAGCGTCACCATGTGGATGGTACTTACCGAGCACGTCACCCACTATACGAGCAGATTTTTTGTATGGATTATTGTAAGTACTTCCCGTCTCCGACATGGAGTAAATGATTCGCCTTTGCACCGGCTTCAAACCATCACGAACGTCAGGAAGAGCTCTTCCTACAATGACGCTCATGGCGTAATCAATATAAGACTGTTTTAGTTCTTCAGTGATTTCCCTTTCATGAATGCCTGCCATAACTCAATAACACCTCACACATCCAAGTTCTTAACTAAGTTCGCATTAGCAAATATGAACTCTTTTCTGGGTTGGACCTTTTCTCCCATTAGCACCGAAAACAGCTCGTCTGCTTTTTCAGCGTCTTCCACAGTCACCATGTACAAATTACGCGTTTCGGGGTTGAGAGTGGTTTCCCACAACTGCTCAGCGTTCATTTCACCTAACCCCTTGTAACGCTGTATCTCAAAATTCTCGCCCTCATGCTCTCTTAAGAAAGCCTGCAAGTCTTCATCAGAGTACAGGTAGATAATGTCCTTGCTCTTCTTCCTTTCAATCTTGTACAGAGGCGGCTGCGCAATGTAGATGTGTCCCTCTTCCACCAAAGGACGCATCATTCTAAAGAAGAACGTGAGAAGCAACGTTCTAATGTGAGCACCGTCCACGTCAGCATCAGTCATGATAATGATTTTTCCGTAGCGTAGTTTGTCAAAGTTAAAATGCTCACCCGCACCAGTGCCAATAGCAGCTATAAGCGCCTGAATCTCTTCATTATCCAAAACACGCTTCCAGCTAGCTTTCTCAACGTTCAGTATTTTCCCTCTGAGCGGTAGTACTGCTTGAATAGTCCTATCACGGCCTTGCTTCGCTGATCCGCCTGCGCTTTCTCCCTCCACGATAAGAAGTTCACGTTTTTCCACATCACGACTGGAACAATCTGACAGCTTTCCTGGCAGTACCGTAGATTCCACTCTGAGTCTGTTCTTCATCATTTCTCTAGTGCGTCTGAAGGTTTCGCGCATTTCAGCAGAAGCTAAGGCTCTCTGAATCAACGTCTTTGTAACATCGTTTTGCGTCTCCAAATAACTTTCAAAAGCCTTGGATACTACATCCTCTACAATGTTCCTTACATATTTGGAGCCCAGTTTGCCTTTGGTTTGACCTTCAAACTCAGGCTCTGGTACCCTAACTGCCACCACTGCTCTTAATCCCTGACGAAAGTCGTCACTGGAGACATTGTTATCCTTGAGCAGCCCTTTTCTTCTACCCACTTCAGCCAGCGTTTTAGATATTGCCGACCTTAAGCCTTGAACGTGAGTTCCGCCATCTACCGTTCTAACAGAGTTCACAAAAGATACAATGTTCTCATCAAAATCGTCAACGTAAGTAAAAGCAACCTCAACTTGGACATCTTGCTGTGCACCTGAAAAGCGAAGCACATCAATGATTTTTTCTGAGCTGTTAGCAACCTCTTCAAGTAAGCCAGCTAAGCCTGACTCAAAGTGGAAGAATTCTGGCTCACTGCCTTCCCTTTGCAGCTCAATGGTAACCTCACTGTTTAAGAAAGCAAGCTCTCTTAAACGCTGCCTGATAACATCGTAGTCAAAACGCGTATCAGCAAAGATGGATTTGTCAGGCTTGAACTGCACTATGGTGGCTGAGTTTTCAGTATCATCGTACTGACCAATTTCTTTAACCTCTGTTACAGGTTTACCAAACTCGTAACGTTGCCAATATACCGTTCCATCTCTTTTTACAGTTATTTCAAGCCATTCACTAAGAGCATTTACCACGGACAAACCCACGCCATGCAAACCGCCGCTAGCTTTGTAAGCCTGACCACCGAACTTACCACCAGCGTGCAACTTTGTTAACACCACTTCTACGGTAGGACGGCCTTCCTGAGGATGAATCTCCACCGGTATACCACGGCCGTTGTCTTCAACTAACACTGAACCATCTTTGTAAAGCACCACTTTTATGTGATCGCAGAAGCCCGCCATGGCTTCGTCGATGGCATTGTCTACAATCTCCCAAATGAGATGGTGCAAACCATTCTTGTCCGTACTTCCTATGTACATGGCAGGGCGTTTTCTAACGCCCTCAAGATCGCCTAAAACTTTGATCTGTTCAGCACCGTAGTTTTTCGTTTTTAAGCTTTTTTCCATTCCTGCCATGCCCTCCTAACCTTTACAAACTTACCAAATAGTTCGGCTAACTCTTTATCTTTAATGCCATCCGTGCACACGCCGTCTGCATCCACATCAGATAGCTCTAAGAGCTGTTTCTCTATTTTCTTACTTCGTGAAAGCTTTTCACTTAAGTGTGAAAAACTCTCCCTTTTTCTGGCCTTTCCAACCTTTACATCCTCTGCAAAAGGCAAGAACCTCTTCAGTTCTGTTAATACATCATCCTTGTTGTAAAGCAGCTTCATTCTACCCACAGGACTGTAGTAATCCATAACAACCACTGTCCCTTGCAGGGCAGAAGGAAACACTAAATCCTTAAGCCAAGTATCTAGTGTATCCCACTTTCTTGAAACTTCCAAAAACCAAAAAAGCTTCTCGTTCCCGCCTAGCAGGTCAAAAGCTCTTTTCATGGAAGACTTTGACACCACCAAAAACACCTTACCTCACAGCTGCGAAAAAATCATGCTAGTGTCCACCCTCAGTTGGTGTTTCAGTGTATGCGTTGGTCACTGTCAATGTTTCAGTCTCATTATTCTTTGAGTCATAACCGCTTCCCTCCCAGGAATCGTTATAGTTTTCTTCCGGAGGGGTTGCAGTAGTTGGCGTAATCACGGGGCCTGGAATTTCGTCGTTCACAGCTCCTGTTGCCACAGTAGTATTGTTCTCCAGCTCAGGTGGTAACTCTGGCACACTTTGTGTAGCTGTATCATTCACATTCGTGGTTGCATTGCTCTGTGAAGAATTCTGAGTAGTCGTACTTGTCGTTGTCGTTGTTGTCGTTGTCGTTGACGATGGCGTTGGTGATTGCGTGGCCGTGCCACCTGTGGAGCCACTACTGTTGCTTCCACTATTACTGGCTGTGGACGTTTTGCCTCCGCTGGTGCTATTTTTGTTGCCAGACGTTTCCTTGCTTGAGCTGGAATCGGTGGGCCGTGGAACACTCAGCTTAGGCGGATTGACTCCGTTAGCTAACGTTTGCCCCATAGGACCGAATTTCTCTATATACCAGCTCTTAAGCCAATCCGCATCCCACTGATACACTGAAACAGGAACACCCAAGTCAAACACACGACTAATGAAAGAATCTCCGCTTAGCACATCAGCTTCGATGTGAGCATCCTTCCACTTGTTTGCCAAACTAGCTATCTCCATCAAGCTAACATCAGAAAGCACGTACTTGCTCCACACATCCACTGCACTTGATACAAAACTAGGAGAAAGCTTTGATATTACTTGATCTTTCAAATCGGTTCCCAAGAGTAAATCGATCTGCCTTTGTATCCTTGTTAAATCTGAGACATGTGTTCTCCCATAATCCCTGATTCGCCAATAAACCAAGAATTCTGTACCATTAAGTGTATGAGTACCCTTGTCAATACACGTGTATCTAGGTACTCCTACGCCTTGATAGCAATACCTTTGAGGCACCTCCACCTTAAGACCTCCCATAAGGTCAACCATTTCAATCACCGTACTGAAATTAACTACCACGTAATGATCTACAGCCACGCCAAAGTTTTGCTTAATGGTTTCAGCAAGTTTCCTCACACCACCATAGAGAAAGGTATGCCCCACCTTTGTCACACCTTTGTCTGGTATGTCAACCAAGGAGTCTCTAGGTATGTAAAGCAGGTTAATAGTACTCCCACGGACAAACGCCAAAATCAGCGTGTCGTTGTGCCCCACAGAACCTGCGTCCTTAATCTCTCCGACAGTATCTAAACCAGCTATCAGCCATACTTGGTCTCCTTTTGAACCAGTTATGCTGGAAAACCGTTCAGCGGCGCTTGAGACGAGATCGGCTAAATCAACACCTTCTCCTTGAGGCATGATCACCTTCTGAGCAAAAACACCACCTACAAAAGACACCAAAAATATAAGTAAGAAACCGATTGCAATGAGAACCTTTTTCACATTCACGCTCATTTTCATATTTAAATTATACCACTAAAATGCTCAAAAAACAGCATCACTACAGCGAAAACCTGACTTTCAAGGCAAAAACAACCGGCACAAACCAAGCAGCCGCAGTTATCGGTTGGGCGGGCAAGAAACCCTGCCTTGTTCATAGATTATGTCACCACAGTAGTCTGTCCGGTACACCTTCATATGTTTACTTTTAAGCACTTTTAGTGTGTCCTTATTTGGGTGGCCATAAGCATTCTTACCCACAGAAATTACCGCCACCGAAGAAGTCAAACTCAGCTCTGTAAGTTTGGCTCCATGATGAGGCACAGTAAAGAAACTATAGTCACCATTAGGCAAATAAGCTACCGGTACATCCCCTGTTATGAGCCCATTAAACTCTGGTAAGTAAATCACTTTACTCAGTTCGTTATCAGTGCCCACCATTCCAGGTGGTGGCCATACAGTTTCAGCTCTTATGGGCCCGAAACTGATCACATCACCCTTGTATGGGTCCATAATCTTGGGATGAAAAGAAAACATAACTTGTTCCTGCATTCCATTGTGGTCTTTATCGTCATGGCTGATTATGAGACCCAGGTGCCTAATGCCATACCACCTCACATCACGCAAAACCACAGCCCTGTCCGAGGTATCTATAAGTAGCCCGTAAGAACCTTTTTGTACCAAGGTAGCTGATCCCTGGCCAACATCCAGGAAAATGACGCGGCTTTGAGCAGGGAGTAGCAGTAGTGCTATGCATGTGAGCACCGGCAACCACCAACGTCTTAGCAATGCTGTTAAGACAATACTAACAAGGATGACAAAGACCTCTCGAGAACTAAAATTAAGCAACATCCACGCAGGCAACAGTTCCACCAGTTCATGTAGCGACAGAATAGCCATGCCCACCATGTCAACTACGTAACTTAGTAGTTTCAACGGCATAATCACATACAAAATGCCAAGTGCATACAACAATGTGAACACTGGCACAAGCAACACAGTAAAGAAAACGCTCAGCAGCGAAATAGAATGAAAGAAAAGCAGGCTCGCCGGTAGTAACGTCAAGCTGATTTTCACGCTTGACCATTTGGAATCGCCCCAGTAAACCACGGCAGCTGCACCCAGTAAAGACAATAAAGATGCCGTGCGGGTAAAAAATAGCGGATCTAAGCAAGATGCTGCCAAACCCGCGGCGGCAACTCCACCTAATCCAAGTTTCCTGCCCTTTGGTATGGACAGCATTACCCCGTACATGAGTACACTACGCAGCACCGAGGCAGAAAAACCGTAAAAGATGATTAAAACGAGGCCAAGCAACATTGTTGCAATCTTGTTCTTGCTCCACCTGTAAACGTAACCCATAAGTAAAGTTGTCTGCAGGCCTGATATGGCAAAGACATGCAAAATGCCTGTCTTTATAGCTTGCTCTTGAATTCTTAAAGGTAACGGACTGCCCAAAACTAGTGCATTTAGTAATGAACCCGATTGTAGACTACCCAACCTGTTTTCCATTGCTGATCTGACACGAAACAACGGCGTCTCTAAAGTATTCACCTTCACGGGAACAGCGCAGTGGTATTTGTGCCAATTCATTTGGAACGTGCCGCTAAGCACACCAACATTGCTTGAACAAACGGGCACAAAGCCCCTGTAGTAGCCTTTACCATCAGAGTCCACCACCACAGTGCCTTTGAAAACCTGACCATCCATGCTTATGGATCTGTAAATGCTTGTGTATGCAAGCAGTACCACGACAACACCAACAATGGCTATCCAGCGTTTCTTCTTTAAGAAAACAAATAACGGGACGAACAGAACTGCTCCCAAGGGGTAAAACCACAGGGCAAAAAACACTGCAAGGGCGGTAAGAGTCATCCTTATTAACGAACCGTAATTAAGTCCTTTATGTCAGCAAACCGCTTTTCGCCGATTCCAGAAACATTTTTCACTTCTTCAATACTCTTAAATGGGCCATTGGCTTGCCTGTATTCAACAATGCGAGCCGCCAACGTAGGCCCAATGCCAGGAAGTGCATCCAATTGTTTCTCATCAGCCGTGTTTATGTTAATCAAGGAACTTTTAGAACTCCCCGCAGATTCGCTGCTGCCGATGACTACTCCGCCAGAATTTTGTGCCGTGCTTGAAGGTATCCCTTGACTCCCATCTACATTTTGCTGCTCCGCCTTAGTAGGTACATAAACCATCATCTCATCAGCAACATGACTAGCTAAATTCAGCCTGGTAAGGTCTGCATCACCTTTTACACCCGCCATGCTTATGACGTCGCCTATACGTTGGGTTGGCTTAGCAGTGTAAACCCCTGGTCGGTCCACAGCACCAGTAATGTAAACACTGACCAGCTCAGGCTCCAGCGCGGTAGAAGTGCTATTAGCAACTGCTGAAGAGGTCTCCACAGATGGTGAAACACTTGCTTGAGCATCTTTTGAACTAAGCAAACTAGACACACCAAAGCGGTATCCCATTTCGAAGCAAATTGCCCCAACTAAAAAGAAGGCTGCCAACCATGTGGCAGCCTTCTTCCATCCACCTGCTAAACTATGAAATTTATTATTTTGTTCGGAACGTAGAAACACTTCTTGTAACCGCCTTCCTTGGACAAGTACTTGGAGAAGTTGCCACTACTCATAACTGCTTCCCTTACTTCCTCTTCGCTGGCTCCGTTGCGAACAACCACTGTGCCCCTAAATTTCCCGTTTATTTGCACTGCAATTTCCACAGTGTTTTCCTGAAGCATACTTTCGTCCCACTGGGGCCAAGATTGTTCGTGAACCGAAGGCGCGTTACCCAGCATTGCCCAAAGTTCTTCCGCCAAGAACGGCACAAAGGGCGCTAGTACCTTCGCAAAGGTTTCAAGCAGCGTCTTCATAACCGCGCTACTAACCTTTTCGTCGTAATCCGTTACTTCATTGAGGAACTCCATCATGGCGGCAATGGCTGTGTTGAATCGGTAGTTATCCTCAATATCCTCAGTGACTCTGTAGACCAAACGGTTCACTGCCCTGAGCGCTTTTTCATCGTACTCACTCATTCCCTCGGAAAGCTTACCCATAGGAGCTGCCACAGCTTCTTTTACCTCATCAGCATATTTGCAGTAGAAGTTCCAAATGCGTCTTATGAACCTTACAATACCTTCCAGCCCTTGCTGACTCCACTCAAAATCCTTTTCAGGTGGCGCCACAAACAGTGTGTACATC
>Ga0208198_1001409_pt1 | contig 21152 bp, 9 predicted proteins | sample AD_JPNTR2_MetaG_FD_184446 | JGI IMG/M metagenome (GOLD analysis project Ga0208198, IMG submission 184446) | Active sludge microbial communities of municipal wastewater-treating anaerobic digesters from Japan - AD_JPNTR2_MetaG (SPAdes) (version 2) | ecosystem: Engineered > Bioreactor > Anaerobic >...
CCTGCGTCAGTTACTTGATGAGGTCTACCATTATATTGATAGTCTCTGTTGTAGTCTATATTATTCACTCCACCATTTATTAAAGTTTGACCATATAGATGTTTATTTGTTATATTGCCAGATGGGCTGTAGCTCATATTCAAATTGTAATACATGTTACCATTATTATTAGATTCGAAATTACCTTCTGATTGTATTAGTCTATACAGATCATCATATTCATAATGATAATTATAAGGTCCACCAGCTCCATTATTTACATATTCCCCATTATTAGATTGATGTAAAATATTACCTACTCCATCATATTTATAATCTATATCATGCATTTTATGCCCATTTGCGTCATAGCTTTTTAGATTTTTTAACCTGCGATTTAATGGGTCATAGTAATATTCACTATATGTTCCATTACCATAGTGTATAGATGTACGACTATCAAATTTGTCATAAATAATCATATCAATATAATGATATTGCTCCCCTAGTTTTTCACCATTCATACGTATTAATTTACCACCATTATCATATCTATAACTAACGAGTTCTCCATCGGGATATTGTATATTTATTAATCTATTCCAGCTATCATACATCCAACGCATCTCAAAAGTATAGGGCTCGCCACCTGGCACTACATAAGTGTGTATGTTCCCAATCAGCTCTCCCATATTACCATACCAGAATGTCTGAACTCCCGAGGCATCTTGCTGTTTTATTAGCCTTCCACTCTGATTGCCACTACCTGCTGCTCCATACTCATAATATACATCCATCTCTTCATTGCCTGGATAATGTATTTGTTTTAGCCTTCCATCTTTGTAAATATATACTATATCAGAGTTTTCACTTATCTTTGTCAAGATATTACCAGCTAAATCATACTGATATCTAGTAATACCTGCATCAGGATGTTCTCGCTCTCTCAATCTGCCTAGCATATCGTAGTTATAATGTGTTGCATTACCTTCTGGATCTATGGATATTTTTATCTGACCTAATGGGGTATATATGAATTTAGTAATAGTATTCATAGGAGCTACTACTGTGGTTTGTAAATTGCGAGCATCTTTATATTGCTCTGTTATATTACCATTAGGATCTGTTATATTAGTTTTGAAACATATTTTACCGAAATTATCTTGTCCAAAATTATAAGAGTAAATTATATGCGTACCATCAGGATTATTCTGTTGTATAGGTCTATCCATTATATCATAAGAATAGGTAGTGGGATTTTGCCAAGAGAGATTGCTATAATTACGATTTATAGTACCACTATATACTTCAGTTTCTGGCTGATATTCTGTTATTTTTCTGCCAAATGCATCAAATATAATTTTACCTGATACTATTGTGGAGTCTACACCATATATGGTAGATTTCTTTTTTACTTGTATAGCTCTACCGAGACCATCAGAGATAGTAACTGTCTCAAATTCATTTCCAACATTTATAGGATCATAATGCAAGGTTTGTGCCCATAAACCAGAGTCACTAGATAAGCTAGAATTATGATTAGTCCAGTAATCACATTTAATTGTATACGGAGCACCATTGTTTATCTCATTAGGCGCTGTTACTGTATTTAATTTACCATCTTCATAATATGTATATTGAACAAAATTACCACTAGGATCCTGAACTATTTTAGGTAACCCTAACCTATAATCATAATCGGTATGCATGCTATTATTCCAAAAATCTGTAATTATAGTAGGATATGTATGTAATATAAGATCATATTCATAGGTAAATGATAATCTATCACCATTTACATCTTGAGGGTATAGTATCTGATTTACATTACCATATTGATCATATTGTAAATCTGTATATGCTATCTCACTATTATTAAATACACGCATTTGCGTCATTTTGCCATAATTATTATAGCTAGCCTCTCTATGCTGTAGCATATTATCTGCGTAATCATACACTCTAATCTCATCAACCATTTCTAGCAGATGATTATTCAAGTCATATGTATAATGTATATTAGCTTTTAGATTATCTTCAGTGTATGATGAATCGTATTCATTCACATAATGTATCACATTACCATATTTACCATGCTCGTATAATTTTTTAGTTATAATAGATGCCGTAGATTGACCCTCATAATATCTTTTTGTCTCCATAGATATAGCTGGATAGTAAGGACCAAAGCAAGTAATTAGTGAGTCTATCACTACCCTACCTGTAGTAATCTCTTTTTTGTCCCATTTATATTCTGTCTCTACATATTTCTGTGCCATTGCGTTATAGGTTACATCATATTTTTTTAACCCTTTAAATAAGAAATCTTGATTATGATATTTCTCTATCACTACTCTATAAATATGATTATTGTTATTATATTGTTCCGTAGTTACAGTCTCATAGCCAAAAGATTCTCTTTCCATGCGATGATATTTAGGATTTTCATATTTGAATTTATAATATGTAGTATCTACACCATCACCTACAAAACCATCATATACTTTTAGAGAAGCCATTACCCATTTACTATTAGGATTTTCTCTATCAGGATATTTTAATTCATAGTCACAATAGTATTTGGCACCCGTAGGTGTTTTCACTTGTTTTAGTATATTAGTTTTTCGTGGTTTCCCATATTTAACATAGGTATTTCCTGAATCATCTACATATAAATAATCAATAAATCCATCTCCATTAATATCTGTTAATCTAGCTCTATCAGTAGAAAAATTAAAAGACAAATCTACATAAGGAGTGCCCGTAAGTTTAATAAAAGGAAATAAAGGTATACCTATAGTACCAGAACCATTAGCACCTATATTATAACTTCTATTTTTTGAAATTATTGGTATATTATTAATAGTAATACTTTGTGCAGTTTGAAAACTACTACCATTATTATAATATACTTTTAATGTACCATTATTATCAAGGTAACATAAATCTACAAAACCATCATTATTAATATCCATCAAACTATACTTGTCTGTGCTTATATTTAAACCACCACCTATACCAGCAGAAATGCTATAATTACCTATATTTACTCCTAAATTTAATGAGATTGAATTCGATTTATTTTTGCTTAATGTATCGATGTTTAAATTAAAAATATTGCTTGGTATATTATTAATAAAACTATAACCTAAGTTTAATTCTATTGAGTGATTTCCCTCATCAACATTTATTCTATCTGGCAATCCATCACCATTAATATCCACATACATATATTGTATATCCGACAAACCATCCACATTACCAATGCCAAAATTACCATTTATATTATCTAATTTAGATTTTGCACCTCCATTAGGTTTGGTATTTACCATACTAAGACTTTTTACCCCATAAGAATTACCTTTGGACTCAGATATACTCTTGGTTAAATATTTATGCTCTGTATTGTAAATATAATTAGATAATCCACCATGTGAATTGGTATATTGTATTTTGCCTTTATTAATAATATCAGGATATCTATCCCCATTAAAATCCATAAAATCAGAAAAACCAAAAGATTGTGTCCTAGATCTAGATTTGGTAAGGCCACTAAATGGTAATAAACCGACATTTACGGAAAATGAATTTGTATATTGTTCGCTATATTTATTTATCACTTTTGTATTATATATACTATCATTCCCTCCAGGTATCACACTACCAAATACAGGTATATCTGTATCATCACTCTGAAATACTGTAGTATCCATATTTATAAAACTAGTAATTATACTATGTAATAGGGATTGATAACCCATAGTAGTGTAATCACAGTAAGCAATATTAAACATATCTACCCATTTGTCATTCTCTCTATTTGCTTGCATAGGTAATATAGGAATATTATATATATTTTGTATAAAATTTGTATCTACTGTATTATTAAAATTATTCATGAAATTACTATCTAATGTATCAAAATCCCAAGTATACATATTATTTTCTATATCACTAAATGGAAAGTTTGTCCATTCTGTTGTATCCACCAATGTTTGATCTATGATTAATGCACTTTCATCTATAGTACTTGTATTCCCATAATATGAAAATTGACCCCACCCTCTATATAAATTACCATATATAGCCATACTATCTGGATATACTGAATAAAAACCTGCTAAGGGGTAATTATTATTATTTATATAACAACCAGAACTAAGCAAAGAATCAGCTAGTGATAAATTATCAGTGTAATAGTCAAAATAAACAGTATCACCCTCTGTTAAAGTAAACTGTAAAGGAGGATAATATGGAGCTAACTGACCATGATAATAATGCAAATATTTCTTAAGTATTAAATTTCTTTTCGTTTTTACTGTTAAAAACACATTTCCATTTGGTCCGTTTTGTGTACCTCCTATAAAGGTAAGCTGTGGTTCAATAATATAACGACCTCTTTTTAAATAGTATGGGTATGAGTTTCGTACTACCCTAGGATATATACTCATATGCAACGATGGATAATAAATATAATTACTTGGTATATTAGGTAGATTATTCTGATTTTCATATTTTATCGTTCCATTAAATTGTATATCATTCCAATTTATATTTGTATTACTATTTAGTTTAAAAAATATAGAGTCTCCTGGCATTACGTTTCTATATATAGTATTAGTATAACTAAATGGTTGTGCATCTATATATCCATTATTTACTAAATATGTATCATTATGTATTATTTGAAATCTCACACTATCACTTTGAGCTGGACTGCTAATGCTCACATCTATCTTTACTGTACCAGTATCGGGTGCTATGAAATATTGCTTATCATGTATTATAGCATCCTCCGAATATTTGAATTTTGTAATATGCTTCTCATCTGCATCATCTCTATACCAATATGGCGTATTACAATCCTCATAAATGTCAGTATAAAGTATAATTTCTGGATCCCAATATATATCATCTACCTTGCCACCATCTTTAGAATGCATTCTGAAATATATCCTATCATTTCTAGAAATATAAACACATGTATCATATGTATAAATATTCATATCTGTTGGTAAAATAGAATCCAACATTATAATGTTATCATTATGCTGTATATAATAGTAAATAACACTATTATCTGATTGTGGCGATATTCTTTGTATTTGGCTATTAATTTTGATATATATATTTTTAATATGCTCAGGAGCTATCCACATTTTAACTGGATCTCTTTTGATATCAATATTTTCTATAGTTTCTGTAGTATCTATCACTACACTACTATCTAGTACCCCATCATAATGTATTACATAGCATGTGTCGTCAGCAAATTTTACTACTGTATCATTATTGCTATTTAATGTAAAATATGGAATATCATCAATATCTGGAAAGTTAAAATACACCTTTCCATCTCTTACAAAATCTAGATATCCATCTCCATTTACATCTGCAAAATAATCGTTACAATATTGCTTAGATTCTGTATATGTGTATGTAGCCACACCACTGGCTGTCAATATTCCAAAATAAAATTCTCCCCCAGTATTATTACTGAAAGTCCAACTTTTACCTAAAGTCGGTAAATTTAATGGTTGCGACCCACTAAAATTTAATTTACCATTTGTTAAATATCCTTTGTAATAGTTATAATTATTCCCATCCCTAACTAATTTATCAATTATACCATCACCATTCAAATCTATTAATTGCACTTTATCTTTTAAATTACTTAATGAAAAATTTTTGTTCCCTCCTAATGTATTAATTTTTGATAAATATTTTTTACCTATGCCTAAATTTACTGACGCACCACCTCCAACATTAGTACTTTTACTTCTTCCTATACTAGTTGTCTCTTCTTCGGTATATTGCCCATCTAATACTGTTTCTTGCCATTCATCTGGATTATTCAATTCCTCAGGATCACCAAATCTTATTTGCTGCTCCTTGTAATAGTCAAAACAATGTATCTTCACACCTGGGAATAAACCAACTTGACGCTCCATATCAAGACAATATTCATTTAAACTTCCTATAAAACTATCAATAGGAAAATTTTCATCTGTTACATCTACTAATCCTCCTAAAACATTTTTATTATAAGCTCCATAATTATATTTTTACAAATATATACAATATTTTTTAATTTTTAACTATTAAAAATAAATTGTCAATAACTTTTTTTGTCTAAATATATTAAAACTTAATTATAATCAGGGTTTATTAAGTACTAATTAAATTAAAAAATATTTTATGGCATAAATTTTGATGATGATAATATTTTTGATATATCTTTATCTAATTTACTTTTCATTGTCAACCACACAAAGAAAAGTCTCTGTTGTAGAAATGCTGTATTAATTCAAACCGAAAATTAATTTTGAAGTTATTCCATTGGCACAATAATATTTATAAAAATTTATTGTCTAATCGACTATCTCAATTAATTACACAGCATTTAAAAATAGCTATTATTTTTTTTAATTAGTCAATTCTGTAAATAAAAATAATTGTAATAATTTTGTAATAAAAAATGAAGCCAGTAAAGTCATTTACTCCATTAGCATTATGGGTATTACGAATAATGATACTTTTATTAGTATATTCTATTTCATTTCCTATAATTTCTCACATGAAACCAGCTTTTAATTTTGTATTTATCTTTCATTTATTATTTTTGATTGCTGGAATTTTACTATTTATAGGCGGTTTTCTAAAAAAACACACTATTACATTGATCTCTAGTATAGCTCTTGCAACATTGTCTTTTTACAAGATATTAGATATTTTTACATTAAATTTTTCATATTTATGGTTGCTATATGGCTTTAGCTTTGCTACTGCATTATTATTTTTAAGTGTTGGTAATAAAAAATAACAAAAAAAATTGAAACCACAAAATATATCATTAGTAAAGGATAAAGAAAGATGCATTCTCGTTGGTGTTTCACTGCCAGGACAATCTAAAGAAGAAAGCAAAGAATATATAGATGAGTTAGCTTTTTTAGCAAGATCAGCAAATGCAGAAGTTGTGAAAGTATTTTATCAAAATCTTAGTAAAATCGATGCAAGATATTTTGTAGGCAAAGGCAAAGCAGATGAAATAGCTGATTTTGTTAAAACAAATGATATAGATACAGTAATTTTTGATGATGAGCTATCCCCATCACAAATTAGAAACTTAGAAAAAATTTTGGATTGCAAAATAATAGATAGAACAAATCTAATCTTAGATATTTTCGCAGATCATGCCAAAACTGCAGTAGCAAAAGCACAGGTAGAATTAGCACAATATGAATATTTGTTACCTAGACTTACAAGGATGTGGACACATCTTTCTAAACAACGTGGTGGTATAGGTATGCGAGGTCCTGGTGAGGAAGAAATAGAAACTGATAGACGTATAATAAGGGATAAAATAAATAAATTAAAAAAACAATTAGCTGAGATAGACACGCAAAAACAAACTCAGCGAAAGCATAGACAATCTATTGTGAGAGCTACTCTAATAGGCTATACTAATGTCGGGAAATCTACTATAATGAATTTATTAAGTAAATCTGAGGTTTTAGTACAAGATAAACTTTTTGCTACCTTAGATACGACAACTAGAAAAGTAATGATTAAAGATGTGAGTTTTTTACTTAGTGATACAGTAGGTTTTATCAGAAAATTACCAACATTTTTGATAGAATCTTTTAAGTCTACTTTAGCAGAAGTGAATGAAGCAGATATCTTACTACATGTAGTAGATCTATCATCACCACAATATGAGAAGCAAATGCAAGTGGTGTATCAAATATTATCTGATATAAATGCTGCTTATAAAATTATCATTACAATATATAATAAGATGGATCTTTTCGAGCAAAACATGCTATTAGTAAATCCACAATTTAACTTGCAAGATTTTATTTTACATTATAAAAGTTCATCAACACATAAATTATCAGTTTTTATTTCTGCAATACAAAATAAAGGCATCGATGAATTGAAAGAAATTATTTATAAAGAAGTACTAACCCTTCATGAAAAAAGATTTCCTGGTACTAAACCATTTTATTTATAAAAATAGAAATTATAGGTAGGGTAGGGTAGACTATCTCAAATAATATTCAGTTCATCAATAATATTTTGAGCATTCAGATATTTATCTAAATAGAACAAAACAAATCTAATATCAGTAGCTATGCACCTAGTATGTTCAGCATCAAATGTATATTGAGAAGAGGTTGCTTCCCAATTAATATCAAATACAATACCTATTACTTCACCATTAGCATTTATCACAGGTGCTCCTGAGCAACCACCTATCACATCTAGATCACTAATAAAACAGAGTGGTACTTTACCATTAACAGTATAAGAACTAAAATCTTTATTATTGTAAAGCTGTTTTAGTTTAGAATCAACAATAAATTCTTGATTATTAGAATTTTCGCGAGCAATCATATCATCTAAAGTTGTATAATATGGTAGTGGTGAACCACCAGTGGGAGTATAGTTAACTATTTTACCATATGTTAATCGCATTGTACTATTGGCATCTGGATAAAATTTATGAGAATTTTTCAACATTTCTCTAATGCCTGCCAAGAATTTTCTTTCTTCATTATTAAGATTTATAATAGTTTTATCATAGTCTTTATAAATATCCCTATATTTAACATATAAAGATTTAGTTACTTTAAAGCCAAGATCATTTTCTAAAATTGATAATTGAGGATTATTTAGAAAATCAAATATTTTTGTTTTAGAAGAAAATATAGATTTATTATAAACCTCATCAGCGAAAAGTGAAAAAGTAGAGTTTTGACTAATTTGCATAAAAATATCAGGATGATATTGTGGTAATAAATCATTATATATCATTTGAAAAAGAGAAATAAATAATTCTTTATCTACATTAGCATTAAAACTAGGATAAAAATAATTAGAAACATAATACTTTAATTTTGTAGTTTGCTCTAGAATAGTTTTATTTTTTTGATCATCAGATAATTTATTATTTTTTAAAGTTAAATATAAACTATCAAATTTCAAGATTAATGAAATCAGATCTGGTCCATTAAAAGCAGCTTCATTATAATAAATAATTGCTTTACGAAGTTGATTTGATGAGGTAATGATATTTTGAATATTATTAAGTACATTTTGATATTGCGATTTTCTCTGAGGGTCTGCATTGATCCACGAAGTAAACTCTTTTTCAAGATTACGTTTTGTTTCCATTACTTTTAGTCTATTCATCACATCAATTTGTCCCATAAAATATTTCCAATAGTTAGAAATATTATTATATTTAGGAGTATACATCAGAGCAATAGTAGAATCTTTTTGCATATTTCTTTTTAAAATGCCAAGTTTGACATCTCTAATCCTAACAATTGTAGGATCTATAATGTCTAACACTTGCTGCACACCATAAGAAGTCATAAATCTATCAGTATTGCCTGGATAACCTATACTCATAACGAAATCGCCTTCTTCATAACCTTTATTACTTATAGGTAAATAATATTTAGGAGTATAAGGAATATTTTTCATTTTATTATAAGAAGCAGGTTTACCATCTGGTCCCATATAAATTCTTAAAAAAGCAAAATCTCCATTATGTCTTGGCCAAGTCCAATTATCTGTATCTCCACCAAAAAGGCCTACTGATAATGGTGGTGCACATACTAACCTTATATCTTTGTATTCTTCATATAACATCAAAATATATTGAGACCCTTTATAAAACGGCACAACAGATGCTACCCATGACGAACCTTCAGTTGCATTTTCAATAATAAATTCAATGTTTTCATTAATAATAGAATCTCTTTCTAAAGCAGACATATCATCCGTAACATTTTTTAATACTTTATCAGTTACATCTTCGATTTTTAATAAAAATTTTACTCTTAAATTAGGATTATATAACTCTTGTAATTTATCTGGAGCATAAAAACCATTTTTAACATAATCAGAATTATACTTTATAGAATTATCAGTGATATAATCTAAAATACAATGATGATTAGTCATCATTAAGCCTTGATTAGATACCATATAGCCACTACATTGACCATCATTTATCATCACAATGGCATCTTTAATAGAACTCTTATTAATAGAATAGATTTGTTCAGCAGTAATCTTGAGCCCTTTATTTTTCATATCAGTGTAGTTTAGCTCATCAATTAAATTTAAAAGCCACATGCCTTCATCTGCTTTTAAAATCTGAGGCATTAAAAATATACTTATGAGTAATAATTTTAAAAATGATTTTACTTTCATAAAAAATATATTTTAAATTTTTGCAAATATAATAAAAATTATAAATATATAAATATTTTAATTATTTGTCTTTTAATTTTAATTAGATATATAATAGATATTACAAAACAAGTAAATGTTTTTACCTTTTATTTGAAAAAACTCTGATATATATTCTTAATTTGTAAAGTTTAACAAATTTGTTAATGTTTTTTCTCATTGTTTTGTTTCGCTACGCTTCACTTCACAATGAGAAAAAAGAGCATCCGAATGAAAACTTTATTAATTTTGCATATCAAAATGTTAGCAATTCACAATAAGGACTATAAGTCCGTTGTGAAAACAGTAGAGGCGGGACAACTCGCCTCTTTTATTTTATCTAGTATAATAAATTATTTTATCGTCATCTATGTTTTCAATATCTATATGTGTGTATTGGCTAATAATGGGTGCTCGCACTCCCTGACCAAATACTTTATTACCTACTATCACTCTAGCCTCATCCCATTGCTCTCTGTTAATAAAAGTATTTAATAATTGACTACCTCCCTCCACAAGTATAGAAGTAATATTATTCTCAATACAATAAGCATATAATGTATCTATAAAATCAGTTTCGATTTTTACAATATCTATTTTATCTCCATTTATATTGGTATACAGAATATTTTTATAAAACAAAATTGTTTTTGCTTGATCATCAAATATTTTAGCATTTAGAGGTAATTTGCCCGAATCAGTTACTACCATTCTTATTGGGTTATCACCATACCAATGTCTAGTTGTCAACTGTGGATCGTCGCAGCGCACTGTGCCAGCTCCTACTAATATAGCCATCTCCTCTGCTCTCCATTTATGAACTATTTGCCTTGTAGCAGCATTACTAATCCATTTTATACAATTTTGATTTTTTTCGGCAATGAACCCATCGAGAGTTTGTGCCCATTTCAGAATTATGTATGGACGTCTTTTTTCTATAAAAGTAAAAAAACGTTTATTTAGCCTCCTATTCTCTAAACTACAAATGCCTACATCTACCTGTATACCTGCATCTTGTAAAATCTTAATTCCTTGGTTATTGACTAAAGGATTAGGATCTATATCAGATATTACAACTCTACGTGGGCTCATCTTTGCTACATATGGCGCACAAGGAGGTGTTTTACCATAATGAGAGCAAGGTTCTAAATTTACATAGATTGTACTACCTTTTATTTGTGTTTTGTCATCTAATTTATCAATGGCTATACGCTCTGCATGTGGCATACCAAATGCATGATGATATCCTTCGCTAATAATTTCTCCATTTTTTACAATTAAGCAACCTACTAGAGGATTAGATTTCACATATCCGAGACCTTTTGCTGCTAATTCTAAGCATCTGAGCATGTATTTTTTATCTAATTCAGACATTTTTTTACAAATTTAATAATTTGTAACTTTTTAAATAAAAAATCGTTACATTTGTAGATAAGTTATGACTATAAAAGAATATAATAAATCTGTAGATAAATACAGTGATCATTTGTATGCTTTTGCCTTAAAAGCATTACAAGATGATGATATGGCAAAAGATGTAGTACAGGAGAGCTTTATTCGTTTATGGGAAAACAAAGACAAAATAAAAAATAACAAGATTAAACCATATTTATTCACTATAGCTTATCACTTGATAATAGATGAAACCAGATATGCTAATAGATTCGAATCTTTGTATTTCACTTATCAGGATGATGATGAAGAGATGAATGTAAATGTAATAGAGCTTTACCAGACTAATTATTCTTATATAAATAATTTCGATGTTAAAAAGAATATAACCAATGTAATTAATACTTTGCCAGAGATACAACAAAAAATTATGATGATGAGAGATGAACAAGGCTATAGCTATAAAGAAATAGCAGACCAGCTAAACATTAGCGAAACTCAAGTAAAAGTATATCTGCATCGTGGTAGACAACAAGTTAAATCAATCATTGGTAAAATGGAGAATTTATTATGAAAATGAAAAAAAATAAAAAATTTGATAAATTTCTACATCAATATATAGATGTAGAAAATAGTAAAAAACAAAAATATTTAAATGTTTTTTACCAAATTTATAATGAAAGTGATACTGCAAATGTCTCTTTAGATGAAGACTTTAAGCAAAGATTAAAATCTATACCTAGCGATAATAAAAAACGTATAAGCTTTTCACCAATTTTGAGATATGCTGCTGTAGTTGCTTTAGTGTTAGTTGTGAGTATTATAGCTAGTATTAGATTTTTAGATAAAAAAATTAGTAATAATGAGTTTTTGGCTCTAGATACTACTACATATAAATATCAAAAGTTAATAGCAACATATCAAAACTCTTCTGATAATCATTCTAAACAAAATATTACTCTGACAGCTCAGAGCTCAACTATTTTAGAAAATGATAAGGATTATAATACTCAAAGCACGAATTATATAGCTGAGTATAATATTGAACCATTAGAAATGAAGAAATCTATTATTCCAATACAACAAAATATAGATTGCTCGCCAGAATTAATAGACACTCGTACCATTTATCAGGGTTTACAAAATATAGCTGCAATTTTGGAAGAGGAAGAAATAGCACAAGCAAATAATAAACATAAAAACCAGATTATTATCAATACTTGGAATAATATAAAAAAATTCATTGGTGAGGGCGAGTTACCTTACAATATTTCATTAGCAAGTGCATATAATTACATAAAAAATGCAGCAAATAAGCAAGAATAATGTAAGTAATAATTAAATAGACATTTAGATAATAAAGTTTTTATCAACATTTTGTATTAAAAAAACCTTTACAATAATTCGTAAGCTTAAGCAATACCGCATTGGGAAATGATTTGTAATAAAACAAGCAAGCCGTGTTGGGAAGAAGGGTTTACACTGTTTGAGCAAGCTAAAGCTTGCGAGTTTGTAAACCCCAAGAGGTGATTGCGTAGTTTTATCAAATCATTTCCCCTGCGGAGACTTTTCTTTTGTTACTTTTCTTTGTGTAGTTGACAAAGAAAAGTAAGTTAAGTAGAAATTTATTTAAAAATCAATTATACTCATAGTAAATATAGTTATAATCGTGAATGAACAAGTAATAATTTAGTTATTAATTAAACTCCTAATTCAATTTACTTATTTATTAAACGAATCTAACAAATTTTTTTATTTTTTTGATCTTTTATTATTATTTTTGCTAATAAAATTAAATATATGAAAAAATTAAAATTCGTCTTTCTTTTTATTAGCTTATTTGCAGTTCAATTTATTTATGCACAAAAAATTAATTCCTACCGAGATATTTTCAAATTTTATCAACGCTTTTACCCATTATCACAGATACAAGCTTATCCCGATGGAGAGTCTTTCACTCTGATAGATAGTCTAGAAAATCTAGTACTTTTTAATAATGGTAAATATACAAATTTACTAAGTCAAGAACAATTGAAAAAAGTTCTTCCGCCAGAATTATCTAGTAAATTAGAAGCTTTCCCTGAATATCAGTGGAAAGGTAAAGACACATTAGTGATGACAATAGATACTACTTTGTATATTTACAATTTCAAAACAAAAAAATCAGAATTTATAGCTAAATGGCCAAATGCAGCCAAATACCTTACTATTGAGCCGCATACTTTGCAAGTGGCCTATACTCTGAAAAACAATTTATATATAGCTCATAATGGCACGCAGACTATAGTAGCCAGCGATATAGACACTAATATTGTATATGGACAATCTGTTCATCGTAATGAATTTGGCATAAATACTGGTATTTTCTGGTCTCCGACAGGTAAATATTTGGCTTTTTATAGAATGGATCAACGAAAAGTTTCAGATTATCCACTTGTAGACATTACTACCCGTGTTGCTACTTTGAAAAATATAAAATACCCCATGGCAGGTATGCAAAGTCATTACGTTACTTTAGGCGTTTATGATGTTAATGAAAAATCTACAGTATACTTACAAACAGGTGATAATATCGATCACTATTTAACAAGTGTTACTTGGCATCCTAGCGAAAAATTTATTTTCATAGGTATATTAAATAGAGATCAGAATCATCTGAAAATGAATATGTATGATGCAAACAATGGCTCACTAGTAAAAACACTTTTCGAAGAAAAAAATGATAGATACGTAGAGCCACAGACACCTCTATATTTCAGACCTAATCATGATGATCAATTTATATATTTGAGCCAGAGAGATGGATATTGGCATTTGTATTTATATGACATCAATGGCAATTTGCTAAAACAAGTAACTAAAGGTAATTGGGTAGTAACAGAGTTTGGTGATTTTTTCAATAATGGTGATGCATTGTGGTTCTATGGTACATATGATTCTCCAATAGAGCAACATGCCTATTCTGTTAATCTAAATACTTTAGAGTATATTCAGTTAGACAAAGGTAGAGGCACTCATAGCATCGTAATAAATAAAAATGGTACAGCTGTCATAGATGAATATTCTAATACGGATACTGTATATCACGCTCAATACATTGATCTCAAAAGAAATAAAGTTGAAAGCTTGAAACTAGCTATAGATCTTTTCAAAGATAATATTTTACCTAAACCACAAATTTTTACACTTACCAATAATAATGGAGATACACTCTATTGTAGATTATTCCTTCCTTTAGATTTCGATTCTACAAAAAAATATCCTGTGATAAATTATGTGTATGGAGGTCCTCATGCTCAGATGATAACTGATAGCTGGACTGGTGGTGCAGGTACTTTTTTGCCTTATTTAGCTAGTCGTGGCTATGTCATATTTACTTTAGATAATCGTGGATCAGCTAATAGAGGATTTGAATTCGAAAGCATTATTCATAGAAATATAGGTAAATATGAGGTCGAAGATCAGATGACTGGTATTAATTGGCTCAAACAAAAATCTTGGATAGATACTAATAGAATTGGTGTACATGGTTGGAGCTATGGTGGCTTCATGACTCTGAGTCTGATGCTCAAACAACCTAAAACTTTCAAAGTAGCTGTGGCAGGTGGTGCTGTGATAGATTGGAAATATTATGAAGTAATGTACGGCGAAAGATACATGGATACTCCTGAACAGAATCCCGATGGTTATAAAAATGCTAGTTTACTTAATTACGTGAATAATGTACATGACAAAATATTATTAATTCATGGATATCAAGATGATGTGGTGGTCCCTCAAAATGTCTTAAGTTTCTTAAAAGCTTGTGTAGAAAAAGGTAAATTGGTAGATTTCTTTGTCTATCCTACTCATAGTCACAATGTCATGGGTATAGATCGTTATCATTTGAATGATTTAATAGAAACTTATTTTAATGAGAATTTATAAATAAATATGAAAAAAATTGTTTTTAGCATTTTAATATTAATATCTACAATTACCTTTGGGCAAAATTTTGGTGGTGGCTTCACATTAGGACTTAATGGCAGTCAAGTATCTGGAGATCAGCTCTCTGGATTTAATAAATTCGGTGCTAGAGCTGGAGTTTTTACTTTTTATAATATTAATGATCGGTCAAAATTAAAATTAGAATTAGTATTTTCTCAAAAAGGTAGTAGAAAAAATCCTACTAGCGAAAATCCAACTAGCTTTTTACTTAGATTAAATTACGTAGAAATGCCACTATTATACGAATATGAATTACCAGTAAATAACCTCAATGTTTTTATTGGTTTAGCAGGTGCAGTACTTACTAAAACTACTGATAATGTATGGGATGAGAATGGATTAGTAACTATGCTAGAACCATTTTATAGATTTGAATTCAGCGTGGTAGCCGGTTTTAGTTATGATATTAATGATTCTCATAAGATGTTTTTCGAAGTAGATCAATCTATTTTGCCTATACGCAAGCATTACTCTGGAGCTACTTATTACTTTAATAGAGGGATGTATAATACTGTTATTACTCTTGGCTATGCATTTACTTTCCCAAGAGATTAAGTTTACTAAATAATATGGATATTATGAAAAATAAAATAACATTAGAAGATGTAGATCAATTATTTCCAGCATCATTCACGGAAGAACAATTGTCTAAAGCGAAAACAATTTTTTTTAAAAAATTAGCTGAGCTATCACATAAATTTTATAATGGTAAGATACAAATCGTACCTAAAGTTCCTAATCCTGGTTTTAATTGGTTTAATGTATGGTATACACCTGGTGTCAGCTCTATAAGCACTCTCATAAGAGATAATAATGACGAATCTTTCGAATTAAGTAATCGTGGAAATATGGTAGCTGTAGTCAGCGATTCTACACGTGTACTAGGTGATGGTGATGTAACTCCTACTGGTGGTTTAGGTGTAATGGAAGGTAAAGCATTTTTAATGAAATTTTTAGGTGGTATAGATGCAGTGCCATTATGTATAGATAGCAAAAATGAAAAAGGAGAAAATGACCCAGATAATATCATTAAGTTTGTACAAATGGTTCAGCATTCCTTCGGAGCTATAAACCTGGAAGATATAAGCCAACCTAATTGTTTCAAAGTTTTAGACACTTTGAGAGATAGCTGCGATATACCTGTTTGGCACGATGACGCTCAGGGAACAGCCTGTGTAACTTTAGCTGGTTTATTAAATGCTTTGAAAATTGTTAATAAAAAAATAGAAAATATAAAAATTATCCTTTACGGAGCTGGAGCTTCTAATACTACAATTGCTAGATTATTAATTGCTAGTGGAGCAGATCCTCAAAATATAATAATTTTTGATAGTAAAGGTTCATTAAATAAAGACAGAAAAGATATTTTCAACGATAAACGTTATTACAGAAAATGGGAATTATGTCTAACAACAAATCCTGATATGGTAAATGATATAGAAAAAGCTATGATAGGAGCAGATGTATTAATATCTTTATCTAAACCAGGTCCTAATACCATTAAACAAGAATGGATCAAATTAATGGCTGAGAAAGCTATTGTCTTTGCTTGTGCTAATCCAATACCAGAAATTTATCCCTATGCTGCTAAAGAAGCTGGCGCATATATCGTAGCGACTGGTAGAGGCGATTTCCCAAATCAGGTAAATAATTCCCTTGGGTTCCCTGGCATTTTAAAAGGTGCTCTAATGGTGAGATCTAAAAAAATAACTGATGAAATGGCTATAGCAGCAGCCAATGCATTAGCAAAGTTTGCTTATGATCGTGGTATAGATGCTAATAACATTATGCCTACCATGGATGAAGCAGAAGTTTTTCCGATAGTAGCTGCTACAGTAGCTATGGAAGCTATTAAAAATGGAGTAGCTAGGAAAATATTAAGCTATCAACAAGCTTACCAATGGGCAAAAAAAGATATTACTTACGCTAGAGAATTAACTAATTCTATGATAAAAAATGATTTTATCATTTTACCTCCTGAACAAATGATAAACGAAGCTTTAGAATATACTATTGGTAGGATGAATACATAATTGAAATTTTTAAGTAATTGAATTAGGCTTTTAACTAATAAAGTTTTTTCAACTTTTTATATTAAATGAATACCTTTACAATAATTATTAAGCTCTAGCTATACCGCATTGGGAAATGGTTTGTAATAAATCAAGCAAGCCGTGTTGGATAGAAGATTTTGTAGGGGTTTAAAATTTTAAACTCTTCAAATCATTTCCCTATCGGAGACCTTTCTTTTGTTACTTTTCTTTGTGTGGTTGACAAAGAAAAGTAAATTAATAAATATGTTTTTCAGGGCTAAAGTCCACAACTCTTTTTATGGCGTACCCTGACATAAAGGTCAGGTTTATTTATTATTTGTGCTCATTTGTGTGCATTTGTGGACTAATTTATAACTATTATCATACTAAAACTTTTCAACCTATCTACTAATCAACTTTAATTTATAATTGGTGTTCTTTGTGGTAAAATAATTTACCCACTCTAAACATTATAGAACCTTAATTTATTATATTATTTCAACATAACAACAAAAAAGGGCATAAAATTATGCCCTTTTTTATGTTCATATAGTATTGTGATTATTTTTGAATACTAATCACTCTATTATATACTTTATCTCCTAACATCACTGTGCAATGATATAATCCTGCTGCTTGATGTGTGAGATCTAGTCGTAGTTCATTTCTACCTGCATTCACACTGATATTTTCACTATATACCAGCTCTCCTAATGGATTTCTTATTATCAATGTACCTTCTGATGCTTTTGTAGTTTCTAGTAATATATTTAGCTCTCCTGTACTTGGATTTGGATATAACACTATTCCATCATTCTCAGCTAATATATCTTCTATACCTACCACATAGGTGCCGAGCACTTCACAAATAGCGTCATTATTAGTGTACATGTCATTGCTTAATTGTGTCTCTGCACACAAGACATATTGTATTGTAGGTCCATTATATTTCTGTGTGAATGTGAAATGTATCGTATCTCCAGGATTTATGGTCTGGCTGATTACATCATTTCTATCGTTTGCATAGTTTAGTTGATATCTTACTGGTACATTTGATACAGGATTTAGTCCATAGTTCTTAACTGCTATGGTAACAGCTATCTGTTGTCCTATAGGTGTAGAATCGCTAGGTGATATTATCTCTACTACTCCTATATCATAATCTGCTGGTAGTGAATGAATATTCATACACAATGTATCATTTATTCTCACTATATCACTAGGATATCTACTATATGCACACAATGTGTAGTCTATGTGTGGTGCTAGGTAGGTCTGTGTAAATGTATATTCTACTGTATCTCCTGGATTTATACTTCCAGAATATGTCCCATTAACTGCTGTACCATTATCTATCTTATAGCTTAGAGGTACATTTGTTACAACATTAGTTCCCACATTTGCTATTTTAACTTTTACTGTTTGAGTAGATCCTGTAGTAGTAGGTGAGGTAGGTGTTACTATTTCAGCAAGTGCTACATTATTAGGCACATTGTATGCTGAGATTACAACATTATCTATGGCAAAACCATCAGCATTTACAGTAGCATCTGATACGAAGCCTATTCTCAACCTTACATTTGTTTTATTTGAGAGTGCACTCATCTTTATAAATGCTCCTACCCAACCATTGCTTGACCCACTATAACCAGGTTTGCCATTTGTTAGATAGTCTGTGTACCAATGATATCCATCTGGATCATTTATGCCTCCTAAGGTTAGCCAGGTCTGTCCATTGTTTAGTGAATATTCTATATATGCTCCATCTTCTCCACTTTCACTCTCTACCCAATAGTAGAAGGATAAGTATGGATCTGTCACTCCTGAGAAATTCTGTACTGGAAATTCTAGATAACCTATCGTATCATTAGGATATGGTTCTGCAAGTTTTGTCATCCACACATTAGGTGCAGAATATGCCTGATCGATCAATGTACCTTGTGGTTCTCCGTACTCCCACATTCCTGTAGCATCTGCAGTTAGTAATGTTGTCGGCTCCATATCATCTTCAAATAATACCACTGATGGTAAGCCAAAGTATTGAGCACATCTAGTATCATTTTGTGGTACTGAATCATTAAGTGTTTGCACTGTAAAGCATACATTATTTAGTCCAGAATCTACCGGTAAATTTGGTATATTGAATATTATTGAAGAATCTGGAAGTAAATTACCACTCCATGGTGTAGTACTTATCACTTGAGCATCTTTCTTTGCTATTATATCAAAGTTTGTCAAAGGATTATAACCATAGTTTTTAACTTTAACTTCTGCTGTGGTTGTAGTACCATTATACTGTGCATAGCCAACATTTGCAGCAGTTATACCAGCATCTATTGCTTTGCGTGGTAATACTAATACTAGGTAGTCTTCTGTCTCGCCGTAACCATATGTGCCACATGGATCTGGTAAAACACTACCCTCTCTCACTATCACACGCATACCTGTATATCCAATATATGCATCAGTAGGTACTGTTATAGAATCTGTCAATAAATTCGTTGCTTGTGCTGGATAATAACTTTCGAATACTACTTCATCTGGCACCTGATATTCACCATCATGATTCCAATCTATAAATACACGTGCATATCCAGCATAATAAGATGAAGGATTATCACATACTTCTAATTCTAAAGGATAATCTTGTCCGATAAATAATACTGGTGCAGGTAAATCAGTGAAATCAGTATATTGAGCAGAACTATAGCCACTTGTATTATCTAAATCTGCTAACATAAATCTACATATATCTTCGTCTCCCGTAGATGTAGCAGTAGATGTACAATATTCTAAAGGATTATTTGTAATAGATTTTTGTAAAGTATCGTTAAGTCTGAAACCATCTAAATCATAGTCTGTATATGCCATCATTGTGTAAGTATTACCTATTATACTGAGATCAGCAGTCTGAGTAAAAATAAATGAAGCTGTATCATGAGCTAATATTGTACCAGTGAATTGCTCCACTACAGGTGGTTGATTATCTACTTTATATACTACATCAAAAGTTTCATTTATTAGATCTGTAAATGTGAAATTTCGTATAACTACTTTAACTTGCTCATCATTTGTTAGTTCGATACCAGTGTTAGGTTTAGTGATTTCTACAACACCCACATCCACAGCTGGGATATTATCAATATATACAACTCCAGGTACTCTACTACTCTGGCAACCACTACCAAAAGTGCCTGTAAAATATGGATTCATATATCCAATAGATTGTGGATTTGTAGCATCTGCTACTATCCAATCACTAGCAGTGTTATTATCTGCAACTGTTCTTATAACTCCAGCTTTACTACTAGCACTAGGAATATTTCCACTCCAATCACTTGAAGTTACGCCACTTGTAGGACTAAATGTATAGCCATTTACTGCTACCACATCTACTATATTATTCATTTCATCTTTTAGAATAAAACCTGAAAGACTTGTACTCATAATAACATTATTAGATCCTCCAGTATTCAAATATAAATTTGCAAAGTCATCTGTTCCTGATCCTATATT
>Ga0208198_1001412_pt1 | contig 21092 bp, 14 predicted proteins | sample AD_JPNTR2_MetaG_FD_184446 | JGI IMG/M metagenome (GOLD analysis project Ga0208198, IMG submission 184446) | Active sludge microbial communities of municipal wastewater-treating anaerobic digesters from Japan - AD_JPNTR2_MetaG (SPAdes) (version 2) | ecosystem: Engineered > Bioreactor > Anaerobic...
TTCCAATATTCTTACTCTCTGAGCGAAAAACTGGATACTTCAAATACACAAAGAATTCACCACCAGAAAGAGCTGTTCCACGAGCATCAATAGTATTGTAGAAATAATGAAGGGAGTCTGGTAAAGCAAAAGGTTTATCTGAATAAAGAGGATAGTAGGTAACATCTTTATTATTCATATCTGGAGTTGACCCTTTAAAAGCACTATTTTGAAGTGTGCAGCTCAACAACACAAATCCTGTGGTACAAATCAGAAGTGATTTGAGTTTTTCTTTCCTTCTATTCACAAAATACTCCAGATTATTATGAAGTCATATTCTGTATTACTTTCACTTTTGCATCAGTATGTGAGAAGTGCCCAAGCATGAACATGGGCATTTCTTTTTGTTAATTGTAGACTTCTTACTTTAGCATCATTACTTTTCTGGTAACAGCATAGGTTCCGGCTTTCATCTGAATTAAATAAACTCCGCTTGCAAGTGAATTTCCGTGGTTATCTGTACCATTCCATGATACAGTATAAGTCCCTTTATTCCTAATATCATCCACCAAATTGCCAACATTCCTTCCTGATATATCAAAGATTTGAATCATGACATGTTGGGGACTATCAAGGCTGAATTTAATTGTTGTGCTTGGATTGAATGGATTGGGATAGCATCCTATCAATTCGGTAACTACAGGTACATTGTTTGGATCATCACTCGATACAGGCATTGTAACTTCTATGATGTTCGAATTGCCACTTTCTCCCGAAGCATTGACAGCTCTTACTCGATAGTAGTATTGAGTTCCAGGGGTGAGATTTGTGACGCTCTGATTAGTATCGTTCACTGTGAGGTTATTGTATCCGGTTACAAACGAGCTGAAGCTGTTATTGAGTGATACATCAAGTTTGTAACTGGTGGCGCTGGTGGCTGCATTCCAATTGGCCTGGAAAGTGGTATTGGTGACATTGGTTGCATCAAGAGCTACCGGATTGGGTGGAATGGTCATTAAACTTTCAATACCGGAATTACTGCTTGTCCCGTTAGTATTGACTGCTCTGACACGCCAGTAATACATCGAACCAGGATTCAGTCCAGATACTACTTGAGTCGTATTATTTACCGTCAGGTTATTATAACCAGGCACAAACGAACTGAAACTGCTGTTTATAGATACATCCAGTTTGTAACTGGTAGCACCGGTTGAAGCGTTCCAGCTAGCTCTGAAACTTGTTTGAGTAATTTCAGTTGTTGATAAAGTACTCGGAGGGTCCGGAGGGGCTGTAGTCGTTACTGGTTGTACATTGGAATTATCACTGGATCCCGAAGCATTGACCGCTCTCACACGGTAGTAATACTGTGTTCCCTGGGTAAGACCTGTAACACTTTGATTGGTACCATTCACAGTCAGGTTGTTGTAACCTGTTACAAACGAACTGAAACTGTTACTGGTAGATACATCCAGTCTGTAACTGGTAGCACTGGTTGAAGCATTCCAATTGGCCTGGAAACTGGTATTGGTGACATTGGTCGCATCAGTTGCCACTGGATTGGGTGGAACGGTAAGTACAGTTATTATGTTAGAATTACTACTGGTACCATTAGCATTGATTGCTCTAACCCTATAATAGTAAGTTGTTCCGGCGATCAGTCCGGTCACGCTTTGATTAGTACCATTCACAGTTAGGTTGTTGTATCCGGTTACAAAAGAACTGAATTCGTTATTGGTCGATACATCAAGCTGGTAACTGGTTGCTCCGGTGGAAGCGTTCCAGTTGGCTTGGAAGCCAGTTTGGGTGATGTTGGTGGCGGCGATGGCAACGGGCACTGGAGGTGGCTCTGGAGTCGTGACGAGAATAGTATTTGAGCTACCACTGGTTCCCGAAGCATTAACCGCTCTCACACGGTAGTAATACTGTGTTCCCTGGGTAAGACCTGTAACACTTTGATTGGTACCATTCACAGTCAGGTTGTTGTAACCTGTTACAAACGAACTGAAAGCATTATTAAGAGATACATCCAGTTTGTAACTGCTGGCGCTGGTGGCTGCATTCCAATTGGCCTGGAAACTGGTATTGGTAACATTGGTTGCATCAGTTGCCACTGGATTGGGTGGAACGGTAAGTACAGTTATTATGTTGGAATTACTACTGGTGCCATTAGCATTGACTGCTCTAACCCTGTAATAGTAGGTTGTTCCGGCGATCAGTCCGGTCACGCTTTGATTAGTACCATTCACAGTAAGGTTATTGTATCCGGTTACAAACGAGCTGAAGCTGTTATTGAGTGATACATCAAGCTGGTAACTGGTTGCTCCGGTGGAAGCATTCCAGTTAGCCTGGAAGCTAGTTTGGGTGATGTTGGTGGCACCAGTTGCCACTGGATTGGGTGGAACGGTCAGTACAGTTATTATGTTGGAATTACCACTGGTGCCATTAGCATTGACTGCTCTAACCCTATAATAGTAGTTTGTTCCGGCGGTCAGTCCGGTCACGCTTTGATTAGTACCGTTCACAGTAAGGTTATTGTATCCAGTAACAAACGAGCTGAAGCTGTTATTGAGTGATACATCAAGCTGGTAACTGGTTGCTCCAGTTAACGCATTCCAGTTGGCCTGGAAGCCCGTCTGTGTGATGTTGGTGGCAGCGATAGCAACGGGCGCTGGAGGTGGCTCTGGAGTCGTGACGAGAATAGTATTTGAGCTACCACTGGTTCCCGAAGCATTGACCGCTCTCACACGGTAGTAGTACTGAGTGCCTTGGGTAAGTCCTGTAACGCTTTGACTGGTGCCATTCACAGTTAGGTTGTTGTACCCAGCTACAAATGAACTGAAAGCATTATTAAGAGATACATCCAGTTTGTAACTGGTGGCGCTGGTGGCCGCATTCCAGTTAGCTTGGAAACTTGTATTGGTAATACTGGTCGCATTAGTTGCCACTGGATTGGGTGGAATGGTCAGTACAGTTATTATGTTGGAATTACCACTGATACCATTGGCATTGACTGCTCTAACCCTATAATAGTAGGTTGTTCCGGCTGTCAGTCCGGTCACGCTTTGATTGGTACCGTTCACAGTAAGGTTATTGTATCCGGTAACAAACGAACTAAAGCTGTTATTGAGTGATACATCAAGCTGGTAACTGGTTGCTCCAGTTGATGCATTCCAGTTGGCCTGGAAGCCCGTCTGTGTGATGTTGGTGGCAGGGATCGCAACTGGTGGAACAGGAGGCGGGTCTACAATAGTATAATTAACTGAAATCCGGCATCTCTTATATCTATCTGAATTGGAAACTATTATGAACTCTTTAATACCGGTTGACCCCACAGGTAGTGTAGAAGTAGATAACCCCACTGCTTGATCCAGATATCCGTTAGGGGAAATGCTTGATGTTGTTGCAACCAAATTCCCTGGAGTATCTGAGTCTTTGTAGACTTTGTAAAAATCTGAATAACTTCCCCTATTTGTGATACGAATTATTGATGATCCATTACTACCAACCGGTATTGTCACAGAAGATGGAGACTGTAGTATTGTTTCTAATGACGAGTATGCTGATGATTCTAATGAAAACCATACATCATATTTATCTACAACTTGATTAGAGTTATTAATCAGCTCTTGTCTAATTCGGTATATGCCAGGTTGTTGCAACAAGTGTGCTTCAATAAAGTAGTTACCTGTAGTGCTTAGTTCATTAATATACCATGCATCATTGTAATAGTCCGATCCATTTACAACAGTAAACCAATTGCCTTCTTTACTGTAAACAAGTTGGTTGTTTCTATACACGTTTGATTTCATTTTTGCTTGATAGTTATTACCGTTAATATCGGTGTTTGAAACTATCGATGGAACTTGAATGAGATCTGCAAACTTAAACTTTTTGTTATATGTTGAGTCATTTGTATACCAGTATGGAACAATATCAGTGCTAATATCGGTGTAATAATACCCGTAATCATTTAGTAATGCGCTCCACCAAATATTCAAGCAATGATACCCATCATTAATGGTCTGAAATGCGTTCCAAGCTATAGGTTCATTGTGAATAGTTTGGAAAGATATTGGAGATATTGTTACAGGAGGTGTGGAATTGATATATGCAAAACCCATCATACCAATTCCTAACACCAAATCGACTTTGTTCTGTAATTCAGTCCACGTGGCAAAATGATTTATACTTGGCTGGCTAAACCATGCTCCACTTGGGTCATTAATATATACGCCTGATTGAGAAATTCCGGTAATAACTATAACATGTCCACCATTTGTACTAGTTAAACCGTAAACCATAACTGGTCTATTAGTGGGAATTGTTGAGATCAAAGCTTGCTTAATGGGATTAAAAGATAGGGTGTTCTCCCAGTACCATTGTCCTGGCATAAATGTTGAGTTGATGGTACTCATTACGGAAGCAAAATTAATAACACCAACCCCATCATTTTCATCAAAATCCAAAGCCGCTGCAATCATCCAAGGTTTTGCAGTTTCATAACATCCGTGATATTTCAATAACATCGATACTGATGTTAGAAAGCACCATTGGGCTTGACATTGATCATAGTATGGTACTGTTAATCTTACCGTTGGGATCGTGGGATCAGATGTTACTGCAAAGATTACATTTGAATTTCCTGATGTCCCTGCAGAATTAACCGCTCTTACTCGATAGTAATAGCCTGTACCGGCAGTTAACCCGCTAACATTCTGATAAGTGGTTGTTACTGTCGCATTATTGTAGTTTGGGATAAATGAAGAGAAATCACTGCTTAGTGAAACATCCAACCTATAGCTCGTAGCACCCTGTACAGCAGACCAGTTTGCTTGAAAGCTTGTTTGCGTTATAGATGTTGCTGGTAAAGCTGTTGGTGGTTGTATTTGATTAACAATTACTATGGGTTCGTTTAACCATATCCAGCCATCAGTGCACAAGTATGTCCCCTCAATATTAGTCAGAGAAGCGATTGTTGCAGAGTATGAGCCAAGGGCGGTTGGTGTGTAGTTAAACTCAAATATGTTGGTTGAATTATTCCCGTTTATTGTAACACTCTGAGATGTGCTGTCAAAATCATATGCTGTTTGCTGGTTTCTGTCGATAACAACTCTAGCCTTCACTTGATTTGCAACTGTATTGGGATTCCTGACATAAACCTTAAACTTAACTGAGGTACCTAGCGCAACAGATTGCCCTGTGATTTCAGTATTTGTTGCATTATCAAATGCCTTAATGTCATAGCAATAAGGCATTAAACGCTGCAGTATGGTTAATGTGTTTGAACTATTATGGGTTATGCTCTTGCTTCCCCAATACTCAGAACCAAAGATTGTGGAGGGATTAGGTATATGGTAGGCTTTAACAAAATACGAACCATAAACTCGATTTATGAAAGTTGCGATTCCATTTGCGTTGGTATTTACCTGATCTAAATAATTCCAGCTGTTATCATACAACTTAACATTGCTATTAGCTCCGGGTATGGGAGTTGATGTTCCATCAATGTTTCTAACCTCCACAGTAATGGATCCAGTACTTAACACAGAGTAAGTTCTAGCTTCGGCCTCATTGCTATCTAAGTATCCTGTTCTAAATGCTTTTGCCCTCACCGTATAAGTACCAGCACTCAGATTAAAAGGGCCAGAATATTGCGTGGATGAAGACGTTGGGGCAGTATTATTGGTTGTGTATCTAATCGTAGCACTTGCATCTGAGCATGAGATCGAAACTTGATGAGGAGCAGGATAAGTGCCACTGATTGGGGAAATGTAAGGGTCTGGGACCTGTTGCAAAACAGTTATAATTGGATTGCCTGACCAGAACCACCCATCAGTATAAACATAGTTACCATTATTTACGTCAGTTAATGCTGCAATTGATCGATAAAACGTTCCAATAATTGTTGGAGTGTAGGTAAACTCATATATGTATGTACCATTGTTGCCACTAATCAATGAAGCAGATGAAATTGTATCATAATCATATGATGCAGATTGGCTCCTGTCAACAACGATTCTAGCTTTTACATTGTTCGAAACCGTGTTGGGGTTTTTTATGTAGACCTTGAATTTTAGAGTAGTCCCAAGAGGTACAGACTGATCAGTAACTTCAACATTTGTGGCATTGTTAAACACCTTAACATCGTAACAATAAGGAAGATACCTTTGGAGTATAGTGGAGGTTGAGGCACTATTATGAGAGACACTTTTACTGCCCCAAAACTCAGTTCCAAAGATAGTCGCTGGATTTGGGTTATGGTAAGCTTCAATATAGTATGTTCCGTAAGGCCTATTAAAAAAAGAAGCTACGCCATTACTATTTGTAGTGGCATGGGCTATATAGTTCCAATTGTTGTCGTATAGTGTTACGCCTCCATTTGATCCAGGAAGTGGGTTTGATGTGCCATCGGTAGTTCTGACTGTAACCGTTATTGTTCCTGTTGGATTGTTTACAGTGTAATTCATTGGAGTTGCTTCAATACTCTCGTAATATCCGCTACGAAATGCTTTTGCACGCACAGTGTAAGTCCCTTCATTGAGATTAAAAGGATTTGAGTATTGCGTTGATGAAGTAGTGGGTTCCGTATTGTTGGTTGTATATCTTATTGTAGCACTCGCATCTGAGCATGTTATAGTAACTTGATGAGGTGCTAGATATGTTCCTCCTGAAGGTGTTATAGAAGGAGTCGGCACTCTGTTTTGAACTGTGTATGATCGTGATGTTGCTTCATCACTATCCATATATCCCGATCGAAAAGCCCTTGCCCTCACTGTATAAGTTCCAGCATTCAAGTTAAATGGAGCTGAATAAATCGTCGATGATGATGTTGGCGCTGTATTGTTGGTTGTATATCTAATCGTCGCACTTGCATCTGAGCATGTCATAGTAACTTGATGAGGTGCTGGATATGTTCCTCCTGAAGGTGATATTGAAGGGGGAGGTACTTGATCAATTATGGTAATTATTGGACTTTCAGACCATGACCAGCCATCTGTATATGAGTAATTGCCGTTGTTGACATCAGTCTGAGCAGCAATTTGCCTATAATATAACCCGCTGCTTGATGGCGTATAGGTAAATTCATAAATATGAGTTCCATTATTACCACTTATCATATATGCTGAAGAGGTTGCATCATAATCGTATGATGCTGACTGGCTCCTATCAACAACAATCCTTGCCTTGACATTATTGGAAACAGTGTTCGGGTTCTTGATGTATACTTTAAACTTAAGTGATGTTCCCAACGGCACACTTTGACCAGTAATTTCAGCATTGTTTGAATTATTAAAGACCTTAATATCATAACAATATGGGAGGCATCTCTGGAGTATTGTTGTTGTATTTGAGCTGTTATGTGAAACTGATTTGTTTCCCCAAAACTCAGTTCCAAAGATAGTCGCTGAATTTGGGTTATGGTAAGCTTCAATATAGTATGTTCCGTAAGGCCTATTAAAAAAAGAAGCTACGCCATTACTATTTGTAGTGGCTTGGGCTATATAGTTCCAATTGTTGTCGTATAGCTTTACGTTTCCATTTGATCCAGGAAGTGGGTTTGATGTGCCATCGTAGTTTTTTACAGTTACAGCGACATCTCCTGTCTGTCCAAGGGTTGAGTAGTAAATTCTTATTTCAAAATAGTTTATTGTGCCAGTATCTCCACCAGCATAGTCATAACAATCTAGCGTCCAAAGCCTATTAACATCATCTCCATCAAAGAATGACGTATACCTCCAGTTAAGATAGATATCATCATCGCTTTCCGTGTCGTCGTCATATCCTCCATCTGTACCCCCGCCAAGACGATTCCACACACATGTTTCGTGTTCACTGTTCCACAAATATACCTTTAGATCCCCGGGATAAGTATGAAGTATCTGTGTTCTGTATTGTACATCTGTAACGATAGCTCCATCGGGAGCAGAATTAATCGCGATTCCAGTCCAGGCATATCCAGGTTGAGATGTACTGGTGTTATAGTCTGGTATCGAGACATCTGTTCCATTGCTACCAGATACGTACGGATCTCGCAATAGATATTCTGAATTTCCAATAATGTGTTCGTAACTATTATTGCTATCAAAGTGATATTTAATATCTAACCCGATAATTCTATAGGGGTAATTGGTGGTTTTGATGAAGTTTAGTGTTGCATCATCAACAATGATATTATTACCCTCAATCTGATAACTGCAATTGCTTTTTGATAGAGCTTCCACCAATTGATCATGACTATCAGAAATAGATACAATATGTTGTATCTGCGTATCTCTGTTATGAACTGGGATACTGCTTTTTTGGTATACATCAGCTGTTTGCCCGAAAGCAAACATAACAGAAATCCAAAGAAAAATGACCATTTGCGCTTTCATTTCAACCTCTTTTTTGGGAAAATTATATTCTTAAACAAAAGCATAAGAAGAGCCAAAGTGGCGATGATCCGTAATGATATATTACAAAAGGCAGTTACAAAAATGTTGTGTTTTTCACTTGTGTTTAACTTACCACTATCCCGATAGAGATTTAGACATAATATGAATCTAACGGCATAACTGATAGACTATTACAAGATAGTGGTAGATTCTACACCGCTAGTAGTAAAATTACCACACCTAAGCTACCCATTGCCTCATCTACCTAATTGGACGCAAGAAAGATCTTCATGACTCAATACCAATAATCAGCAATGGCACTGGAGGGCTACTTTTAAATTGTCTCATTACATTGTAGACCTCCCCTTCGTAATACGCAACCCCGCTGGACATTTGAGATTGCATGGATTTCATCGGCAGTACTTCGATTCCAAGATTGATAACACCTCCTGAATAGAATAGCATTTGTTTTACAAACAAATCAAAGGCAACGAAAGCATACTTTCCGAATTGCACTTCGACTGCTACCATTTCTTTAACGAAATCAGTCTGATTGTAGCTATAGATAGGATTTTGTTCACCATTTGATTCGAGCATCTTTTTCTGATCTGCTACCGGTAAATCCAGACTTGCCTGCATCAAATCCCGATTCAAAGTAATGTAGTAGCTGTACCGGGCTTATTTCCAAGCTAGGGACTCAAATTGCTGTTTGAACGATGCATTCAGATCCGTTGGGCTATATAGAACCTGACCTGGCATTTTCTTTTCTTTTCTTACATTAGTTTTGCATGCTTGAGCATCTACATTTGCAATTACTTTTTTGATCTCATTATACAGCGATTGATGATGAACTATCAGGTATTCTTCACTATTCATGTGTGAATAAGTCTTAGCTATCTTCATTTGCTATCTCCGAATACCCTAAGGTTCTTCCATTCTTCTGGGACGACTGCTACTTTATCGTTAACTGAAGGTTCGTGTATCTTCTGACCAATTGGTCTTGTCTTCAAGCATCCCTTTTCTAAAGCTTTTATTCTCTCTGTTGATATCTTGCAGTACTCAGCTTCTTTCTCAATCTCGATTGCATTACGTTAGTTCTTTAGTGCGGCTACTACAGTCGATCCAACACCTGCAAAGGGATCGAGAATCCAATCATCCTCATGGATAGTTGTCCAGATATCGTTGGGATTCTTACCCAATGGATTTCCAGATGGCTGGCCTTTGTTGGGACCTTTAAAATATCTTTTCCCAGAATACTTGGAAGGGACTCGAACAGCATCCAGATTAAAAGTATAGTCGTCTGACTTTGTAAACCATAGAATTATCTTATAACGTCCAGAAAAGCTATTGGAAGCATGCAGACCATGCCCAAAACGCCAGATAATTCTATTACGAAGTTGTAGCCCGTATTTTTTTGAAAATCTGATAGTAGAAAATGTCCAGAGGGAAGACCTCTCCCTTATCCACGTAATTTCCCACTTCCCAACAGATACTGCCATTAGGGGAAATAACTCTCACCAACTGAGTAATTATCTCTTATTGAGTGCCAAGTATGTCATTCTAATAATAATATTGCTTAAAAGGAATTTTCGATTATTTTATAATTCTCAACATAAAGATAGTGGGAGATATCAATAGGAAAGCCAAGTACACGAGCAAAAATAGTGTTGACTAATGCAGAGTTGGAAGAATTATTAAGGATACGGAATTCCAAGACGGAAAGTCATTCCAAGGTAAGCAGCGCGAGTATGCTATATGATTATTACAGGGGTTTAAGCATTACAGAGAGAGCAAAATCTCACCAAACAAACAGACCCAAGGTAGAGCGCTGTATTAATCGAGCTTGGGCATATGGTGTAATCGAAGCATTGAATGATATGCCCCGTCCTAGCAGAAGTTCAATTATTACAGATGATGCAAAAGCATGGGTAGTTTCAATTGCCTGTAACCCACCCCCAAGAACTACGGATATGCGGCGAAAACCTGGACTTACAGCACATTGTTAAGGCATATATCTACTAACTGCAAACAGGAAGTGTATGAGTGTTTATCAAAGATTGGGAAAAGTGTTCTTCACAGTATACTAACTTCAAATCGTATTAAACCTCATAAAGTAACTTAATACTTGGAAAAACGAGACCCTCAGTTTGAGGAGAAGATTACCAATGTGCTATGTGTATATTGTGTATATAAGGAAGTCTAAATAATCAACAGCAATCCCGACCTGGAACGGACTACTGTGACTGTGAGTTACGACAATAAGCCAGGCATCTAGGCTATAGCAAATGTGGGTGCACAACTTTCACCCGTGCATGGTAAATATCCTAATTGGCAGAGACCCAGAGTATAAGAGACTTGGCACGGTATCTTTGCTTGCTGGAATCAATCTACATAATGGTAAGATATATCCCTTAGTTCGTGAGCAACATCGCAGCAGGGAATTCATAGAGTTTTTAAAATATGTTAAATGATGAGATTCCAGACCATCAGAAAATCCGGATTATAATAGATAACCACTCAGCACACGTATCTAAAGAAACCAAAACATACCTTCCTTCCATGCCTACTAGGTTTGAAATTGTATTTACCACAAAGCATGGTTCATTGCTTAACCTGATTGAGATGTTCTTTAGCAAAATTTCTCGCTCCATGCTATAATTCATAGGTGTCAACAGCAGTGAAGAACTGAATGATCGAATCTACAAAGGCATTGATGAGCTAAATCAATCGCCTGTCGTGTTCAAGTGGAAATATAAAATGGATGAAGCTAGAGTATGATATATTATTATAAGAACGCTTACTATATTTGCAACTTTCAAACAAGAGCGAATAAAAGCATTGTCGGGTGGATTAAACGTATAGATCACACAAGCAAGAGCCAAACAAAGCTCATGAAATATAAAGTTCATCCTGGATAACTTACTACTAACAATGGGTTTGTTCCTGTAGTACGTGTTTTGCGGGGTTTTACTTGCTTTGAGATCAGTCATATTGGTGATGGTCTTTACTAGCATCGAATATTCCACGATATTGAGGTTTTAAAAAGCGTACAAACTTATCTGGTTTGATTAACATGGTGGGTTGACCTTCAGCATGGACATAGCCAAAATAGACCGCGATCAAACCTTCGGGGATCAAGGCCAGATCATCAGGATTGAGCTTATAATTATCGTCATAATCCCTCCATGCAACGATGTTTTTATTGTATTCTGTAATTAGCATCTGGTTGAACTCATCCTGCTTTCCATCCTCAATCAAAGACCTGATATCGATTTGATTATAGTTCTTGTCAAACATCATATAATGAACATTATCGTCCCCATTTGCCCCACCCCAATACCCCTTGTGATGGGTTTTCATCGTAATGACATCTGTGTTCAAGACCACTTCAACAGCAAGGCTTTCTTGTATACAGCCCATATATGTGCTTTCTTCGTTTGAAAGCCACGAGTTTAGAGTATAGTTTGCATAAGCAGGGTAATCAGCTTTGAATCTCTTGCGTATCACTTCAGTGTCTTCTTGTCCGTTATCCACAAGAACAAATATCTGATCATCGAGCCAATCCACTAATTTTCCAATATTCTTACTCTCTGAGCGAAAAACTGGATACTTCAAATACACAAAGAATTCACCACCAGAAAGAGCTGTTCCACGAGCATCAATAGTATTGTAGAAATACTGAAGGGTATCTGGGATGGTAAACTGCTTAACGAAGTATAGTGGATAATAAGTTACATTAGTGCTTTCTAATCCTGGATCAGATCGCTTACATGATCCAATTAGCAACAAAAGGATTACAAGCGCAATTTCTAGTAACAATACTGAATGTGGGTTGTATTCATCACTACTACTATTCATGAAAATATCCTTATTAAATGAGCGCTTCGATTACCATAGCTCTGGGTAGAGAATAACAATTTGATAAGTGCCCGGGCGTAACCCAGGCACTTAAACACTAAGTCATTTGATACTATTTCATCATCAGCATTTTTATGCAGGATATGACAGAATCAGCTTTAAGAACGATGAAATACACCCCGCTACTTACTTCGTTCTCTGAATCATCTTCTCCATTCCATATAATCTGATAAAACCCTGGTGTTTTCTGAGCATCAACAAGCATTTTTACAAGCGCTCCTCTTGAATTATACACGCCCATTAGAACATGGCTTGGATTTTTAATAGAATACTTAATAGTAGTTGTGGGATTAAATGGATTAGGATAGTTTCCACTAACTACTGTAGCAATTGGTATAGCAGAAGGGTCATCATTTGAAACTGTAATATTATAGATAGCAGTAGCTGTCGAACTTGGTGTCCAACCAGTCTTAAAGCCCTTGGCCTTGAGTGTTGTTGTTGAACTGATCGTAATTGGAGACGAATACAAAGTGGATGACTCTGTTGGTTCAGCTCCATTGGTTGTATAGCGGATACTTGCTCCACTTGTAGCACAAGAGATCGTTACAGATTGTGGTGTCGGATAAGTTCCACCTGTGGGGTTAAAGGTGGGTGTTGCTACTGTGCCGGTTACTACTAAAGGAATAGCAGAACTAATATTGTTGACTTCATCGGGTTCAGAAAAGTCATTTATTCTGTCTGCCATGATAAATATATATCTGTTACCTGTCGAGTAATTAGCGGGAATAGTAACTACTTTGCTTACCTGTACATTGCTTCCCGCCCAAGCGGTTAGTTGTATATCCTCGCCTAAATAAGTATCATCACTTGTTGGCCCACTAAAATTTGAATCCATTGAGAGATATATCCCAGTTCTATTTTGCCCGATTCCTGCAGTTCCGATATTCAACAGATTGTATGTTACAGTCACAGTGTTTCCTTGATTAACTGACGTGGGGTTAACACTGCCGTTCTGGATAGCCAAGTCAGGTTCTGATTCTACAATCGTTATAACTGTCAACGGTGATGTGTTATTGCCTTCGTTAGATTCAGTTACTATATTCGTATTATCAGTAACAGAATAGAAATAATATATTCCTAATGTCAGGTTTGAAGGCACAGTTAAAGTTTTCGTTAGTGTTCTATTGACCCCTGTTCCTATAGAAGTCTCAGTTGAGTTTGCCAGTCCGATATCATCTGCGTCTCCAATAATTTGATCATTTGACAAACAAAACCAAGTAACGCTTGTACCTGCCGATGCTGTACCAATATTCCGTAGTCGATATGTATAATCAAATGTCAACCCTGTGTATGCTGTCGTTAGATTTACTGAAGTCTGATCAATAGTTAGATCAGGAAGTGATGGTGTGGTTTCTTTTGTTATCAAAATATCATCAATAAATGCACCTGCATAATTACTTTGGCTTACGTCTGAGTAAAATATGAAAACTATCCAAACACTACTGTCGCCTAAGAAGTTCTGCCCTGTCAAACTCTGAATCTGGGCACTGTTGAAAGACTTGTTTGTCCAAGATGTCCCCAGATTTCCTGAAATGCTCTCCATGCTATACCAGTTATTGTCATCACCACTTATTGCCAAAAACAGAAAATCATAATTCGGCTCAGTATTGCCTCTAATCCAGTAACTTATTGAAAAACTGGAGGCTCCGCTTAAGCTAAAAGGTCCATATTTCATTTGAGCATTCATGTTGTTTGAATACGCTCCACCACTTGGATTCAATGATGTATCGGCACACCATGCTGCCCAAGATCCGGTCCTAGCCAAATAGTTTTGGTCGTCCCACGTTGGAGAACCAATAACTGTCCATGATCCTGATGGGAAAGCTCCCTCAAAGCCTTCTGAAAGAATGGTTTCAGTTGTTCTGATGGGAGATGCATTATTTTCAATTTTGAGTGACTGGGATTCATTTAAAGCCCACAACTCATTCATTACGAATAAAAGCATAAACATCATAATGGTAACTATCTTTTTCATGTCTCACTCCTATAGACGCTAGATTTTGATGTACTTTGTTATTAGAAGCAAGCCATGAGCCATTTATGCCATTTGCGTAACTCATAGGTATAGTAATAGTTAAATGTTACCGCTGTTTTGCCCTAGTAGCGATTTTACCCCAGTCTTCTCAGATTATGGCCTAATTCCATACTTCTTCATCTTCTTAATCAGGTTAGATTTATCAAATTCTATCGCTTTAGCAGTTTGAGTAATATTGCCATTATGTTTAGATAAGGCATCGATAATAAAAGCTTTTTCAAACTCCTGCTGAGCATAGTGAAAGGAGTTTGGGTTGGCAATATTCTGGTGCTTGTGAGCTTGATCATTATCGGGTTGTAAATCCACTACCGTTATATGATCATTTTTAGCTGACATTACACCCCTTTCTATTGTGTTTTTCAATTCTGCAACATTTCCCTTCCATTCTTGTTGAGTAAGCCAAAGCATAGCTTGATGAGATATGGGCTTTGGAATGATGTTATTAGCAGTTGAGAAATTATTCAGAAAGTAATTCGCCAGAGCAGGAATATCTTCTCTCCTGTCTCTAAGCGGAGGTACATGGATTATAATAGTACTGATTCTGTAATACAGGTCTTCCCTGAATTGTTTATCCTGAATAGATTGCTGAATGTCTCGATTTGTGTCACAGATAACTCTGGTCTTGATATTGATTTTCGTGCCACCGATTTTCTGAACTTCTCCTTCACGTAAAACTCTAAGTAATTTGGACTGTACATGATAAGGCAACTCTCCAATCTCATTTAAGAAGATAGAGCTACCGTCCGCATATTCAAAATACCCTTTACGTGCTTTAATAGCATTTGTAAATGCTCCCTGTTCATAACCAAAGAGTTCGGCTTCCATCAGTTCATTGGGGATTGCTCCACAGTTAACGGTAATCAAGTTCTTATTTGATACCTTACTGAGTTTGTGAATTGCCCGAGCAACCAATTCCTTGCCAACTCCTGTTTCACCGGTAATCAGCACCGGTGTGTCAAATCTGGCGGCTCGGATGATATTCTCATATACGCGTTGCATTATTGAGGAAGTGCCAATCATACCAATTGCTTTTATTGATAATTCTTTATTGCGCTCTTCCAGTTTTAGTTGGCTCTCCAATGCCACTATCTTAGCTATAATATGTTCAGCAGGTATAGGTTTTTCGATAAAATCAGCAGCTCCACACTTTAAGGCACGGACCGCATCTGGAATATGCCCTTCCCCAGAAATCATCATCACAAGGGTTTCTGGGTGGTTTTCATGAGTATAATCAAGAGCTTCAAATCCGTCATTTAAAGATGGAAAGCATAAATCCTGGAATAAAATATCTATCCTCTTCTGTTTCAAAATACTGATGCAACTACTCAACCCGGTCGCAGTGAAAACTTCGTAACCTGCTGAAGAAATGATACTGTACATTAGTTTACAAAACATCTGATCATCATCGGCAATAAGGATTACAGGCTTCGTCATATGGACTCTCCTTTTAGCAGTATGGATACTGTGGTTCCTATGCCCTCTTCGCTAATCAACTCTATCTCACCTTGCATAGAGTTTAGTATCTTCTTCACTTCGGGCAATCCTATGCCGGTTCCACTCTGCTTCGTAGTAAAGAATGGCTTCCATATATCAGTCAGGTACTTCTCAGGAATTCCAGTCCCGTTGTCTTCAATCTCAATCAGTACGGTTTTATCATTACAAGCTGATAAAGATATTCTAAGCGTTCCACCTTCCGGCATTGATTCAATAGCATTTGTTAGTATATTTATCATCACTTCTTCAAAGCGGATAGGTTCTATCAGAGCAGGCAATGAAGCCAAAGACCAATCTTTTACAACTTCGATGTTGGCAGGAAAATGGAAACGGTTTATGCTGTTTTCCAACCAAGGCACTATATCAATTTGCTTGAGTTGATACTCTCCCATTTCAGTAAAGCGTTGGAAAGCCTGTGTGAATCTCTTGATCTGATCTACCTCATTTTTTATCATTTCACGTTTATCTGATTGTTCAGCAAGGTCTGAGTTCTTTTCCAAGATATTAAGAGCAAGCAGGATATTGGATATATGCCTGCGGACGCGGTGTGACAATCGGCGTGAAATCTCCGCCCATTGGACTTTCTCAGCATTGCTATCATAAACATTTCCCTGAGCAGATAGCATGATCATAATTCTACAAGGGAAGTAACACAATCTATGCATAAAGACCTGGGCAGTATGATCAGTGTCACTTCCTGTATACACATCCTTGGTTGCTGAGATTGCTTTACTATGGCAAAATGCCATTATCTCTTTGTACAGAGCTTTATGTTTGGTTGAAATCCAAGCATGGTCAATCTCCTTACTTTCTTGAGGTTTGCTAAGCATAGATAGCATTGCTTGGTTTATCTTGATAATGCGATGCTTAGATATAATCATTACACCTGTTTGTGTTTGATTTAGGATTATCGCTTCTCTGCATCTCTGTTTGTATGCTTTGAAACCAATTAGAATTAAAACGATAAGCATCACTCCCGATAATACCGGCAGTAAAGATTCAATCCAGTGCCAAAGTAGCACATACCAAGGTATAAGGGTATAATTGTAGTAAATGATTCCTGTATGACAGGCTATTGCTATGCGCTTTGGTTTTTCTTCCCCGGTTCTAATAACCTCAGCTTGAGTATCTTCATCGTTGGGGAAAGGATTCTTAATCCTAGCTTCTACTTTGAGAGAGCTGTTCAGGATGATAAACTCATTATTATCACCAAGAAGCAGAATCTCTTTCTTATTATCGTTATTAATGTCTTCAATGCTTTCAACTCGTCTAATGCTCATATTCAGATCATGCTTTACCATCTGAAGGTCTTTGTTTAGGATAATCAAACCATTCTGCCTATTGCTAACAAAGATGTATTTCTCATTGGACTCATCTAAATTCGTAATCAGAGGTCGGAATTCTCGTGAAATTGAAGTTTCAAATTCATAGCGTTTTTCTGTGACTAACTGTTTTCCATTTGGTTTAAGTATGTTAACTGAGTTTGTGTGATTATCTGTACCCCAAGTGTGGTCAATACGGATGATATCATTAGTTCCGTCATTGTTGATATCGACGGATTCCAGTAAAACCTGCCCGTAACCATCAAAACAGTTCTCTATATAGAGCACTTCGCCTTTTGTATTGCAGGCAAAGATTACGGGGCTATGGTCAGTAGTGCCATTAATAGTACTTTGATTATTCTTGAGTGCCATAGTTGAGGCAATCAAGTCTTTCTTTCCGTCCAGATCGAAATCTTCGTATATCAGACTTGCGATACATGCTGCAGTATCAAGTTTCCATTTGAGCCGACCAGATACTAAATCGAATACATAGATACCTCTGGGATTAGAAGTAAATGTATCTGCTGCCTGACATACCACTTCAACTTTGCTATCTCCATCAATATTTTTGAACATTATAGGCGTTAGACTGCCATACCATTGATACTTAGGATTATCTATTAGGGCGTCTGTACGATCAATAGGTTGGAAGTTATGGAGTTCTCTTTTTAGTTTCTTTTCCCATATATAGTTCATTGCTTGGAGATAAACCTTACTACCATCATTGAAACTATAAAACAGCCAGTTTGATTCGTCGTATTCATTGTTAATCACTTTAAACGACATAAGTGGATGAGTTAAGGTTATCTGGCTGAAATTATCAGTGTTTTGATTCTTGATCATGAAAGGTTGGCATTTATTTTTGAAGTTCTCCACGACTAAAAGCTCATCGGCCTCATCTTGATTGATATCAACAAACTCCCAATAACGCATATATTGATCAGAATTGATAGTTTTGTCTATGACAAATTGATGCGAAGGGATTGAGGGCAGGAAACGGCAGCCTTGAATGACAGACATGAAAATAAATAAAACAAATAGAATTCGAACTCTCATTCTATCCCCATGGGGCTTATATTAGTTTATCATTATTCTGTATTTAAGTCGTCTGCGAGGTATTGTTCTTATATTTAATTGAGTCGCAAATATTGGTGTAAATTCCAACTCTTTGTTTATCAGGTTCTTTGAGTACATTCTAACTATCCTCGTTATTCACAATCTATATTAGGCCAAACGACTATATTCTTTATTTCCATTTTCTTAATTCCTGTCAAGTTCTTTTTCATAAAAATTTGGTGGTAAAGATAAAAAGTATCCTCTCTTAATATCCTTTCCTAGCAGATGCATATAATTGTCAACAATAATTGGAGTTAGCATTTCTATATTTTTTCATCGGAGCTTTATTTTCATTTGATGCAGGTCGATACGTTCTGCTAAGCTTAGTTTCCGTTTATACTAAATAATAAAGTTAATGCATACTGTAATAACTTCAGCTATTCTGTAGTATAGGGATTCTTTAGGTATAGATAAGTCTTCTTTTTTGTAGTGTAGTAATTAGGGGAATCCAAGAGCGATTTTTCAATATACTTTTTAGATACTTAGATGAAGATCAATGCTAAAGCCATGAAAGCATTAAGATTTTTCCTACCTTGATAACTACCCAATCTCATGGTTTCCCATTTCATGCTTTGCTTCATTTGGCAATGAACTTCTTCTATTGCCCAACGCTTTTTATAAATAAAGATTGTTGCACATAGAAGTGGACAAATAGTAGGTATAAATAATTTTTGATAAGGTATTGGTGAAATGAAAGTGGTTCTATAATCATAAAGTAGCCTATCATGGAAAAGCAAACGATAACCTTAGCCGATCAAGAGATACAAAACCGCCTGGTCAAGCACGAGCATTTTCTTAACGACATGGAGAAAGTAATAGATTAGAATAGAATCAATAAAGTATTATCCAATGTAGAAATTAGACGCCAATCAGTAACCGGTAGAGATTCATATTCAGCAGAAGTGATGTTTCGGATTATGCTAATCCAATCCTGGTATCAGTTATCCGATTATCAGATGTAAGAGCAACTGAATTACAATCTGATGTTTCTTTGTTTTAGTCTTCTCAGTATGAAGAATCCTATTCCGAATCATTCAACTATCAGTCGTTGGCGGAGCGGGTTTTTCAGAACAGAATATTTTTGATGAGCTTCTAACAGAAATTAATTTGCAAATAGAGTATAGTTCAGGGTTTTACATATAACTTTTAAATTCATTGGGATTCTGAGGAGAGAAGTTTTTTCTCTATTTCCTTCCATAGTTGCAATGCTAAATATTTTTTTAGTTTTCACTGGAGGACTTTTCTATAATTTCGATTAGGGTTTCCATTGCAAGTTTATGAAGTTGGTTGTCATCCAATGCTTTCTGCAAACTCAGATTTTCCTTCTTAAGCTTAATTAACTCCAGTTGTTCTTCGTTGGTCATAATATACACCGTTTTATATATTCTTTGGTTTCTGCCATATTTGGCAACCCATTCAGAGATTGTATTCTTACTATTTATGTTGTAAAGTTCTCGGGCAGCATTTATACTAATTAGACTATTTTCGACTTCTTACACAATCTTCATTTTAAAGGCAACACTGTAGCAATTATACATTCCTCTTGGGGTTGCTTTTTGATCCATTTTCCTTCTCCTTGATTTCGGAGCCTGTGTCAACTTTTTTAGGACGCCTCACCTCTCTCGCAAAGGTCGTCAATTGCTTCCCGCTCAATACAATAAGAAAGATATATATGTCTCAATAAGTAATCAGATTTGATGTAATCCTACCATAATCGCAAGTCATACAATCCTATGCAAAATCCGGTTGAAAAAATCTTGATATTTTCCCCTGATTCAACCCTGTTCTATCAGTTTGTGAGTTAGAAATTCATAACTTGTTCTGCTGGTTTCAGTAAAGAATTTCATATGGAAAAATTGTGAAATTCCATTTGAAAAAATCGTGATATTGTAGACCTGCAAAAACGCCGATTTGAAAAATTTTTGATACAATTTGAAAAAATAAGTGAGAACGCATCTTGAACCATTCTTAAACGATATCTCTTGACATCTTCCTTATCCATAAAGATTATGTTTTCCATATATTTGTTCATAAATGTTGCATATCCCGATATCTGGTCGAGATGGCAACCATTTTTTTGTTATATAGGTGTTCATAAAGGTTGCGTTCCCTCTATCTGTCTCAATAACTCCCATTTATATAGCCTTTAATTTTATTCTTTATAAGTTTCCTTTTGGTCTTATTTATTATCTCCTGGTAGGGGATACCCTTCCCCTTTACTAACCACAAGTAGTAAGAGTATCTCTGGAAAGAAGATGATTGAAAATGGTAAGAAATACTTTCGTTGCTACAATCCCATATGGTATTTAAAACCTGTTTTTTTTAATTTCCTAACCATTATATCCAGATATTTTGACTTTATCCCTTTTAAATGAACACTCATTATAAATTAGCTAACCTAATATTCTACCGTATGAGTTTTGCTGGTAATTTAAATGCAATGAGTCTTCTTTATCTTTATAACATCCATCCATAATATACTATTTACTCTTTTATTGAAATTAATAATATGCTAATAATCAAAAAGTTGTATCTCTTAAGTGTCCAATGGAATCTACAAAATCAAATAAAATAATTGACAGAAAAGCATTGGTTCAAAAGTATGACATAATAATTTATAAACTGTCTAAAATGTATAGCCCAAGTCCCTAATTTTGCAGGGGCTTATAGTTCTTTAGGAGGAACCATGATATCCTGTTTGCAGGATACTTATCAAAGTATCAAAAGGAATAAAGTGCAAACTATTATTCCTACAAACTCAAAAACAGTTTTAACCAGCGAGATCCTGTGCGGAAACGAAATGCCTGTTAAGGTGTTTTCTCCCTGTGGGATTTTTATGGTCTGAAAACAGGG
>Ga0208198_1001413_pt1 | contig 21080 bp, 11 predicted proteins | sample AD_JPNTR2_MetaG_FD_184446 | JGI IMG/M metagenome (GOLD analysis project Ga0208198, IMG submission 184446) | Active sludge microbial communities of municipal wastewater-treating anaerobic digesters from Japan - AD_JPNTR2_MetaG (SPAdes) (version 2) | ecosystem: Engineered > Bioreactor > Anaerobic...
TCATCTCTAAATTCATAGTATGGTGGTAGATAGCCAGTATTGATAAAATCAAATATACTCCAATATTCTGTCAAGCGATTCTCTACAGGAGTTCCAGTCATAGCTATATGTATGTCTGCTTTTAGTAGTTTGATATATTTAGTTTGCTTAGATGACACAGTTTTGATATTTTGAGCTTCGTCGAGAATCAAAAATTGCCAAGTCATTTCTAGGAATGTGTCTAAGTCATTACGAATAATACCATATGAAGTGATAATGACATCATAATTACTAAAATCTTTTTTCCGTTTATTACCGTAATAGGAATAATATTTTAATGTAGGAGCAAATTTTGAAAGTTCTTGTTCCCAATTAGAAATTAATGATGTGGGGACGACTACAAGAGCTTGCTCGAGCAATCCTATTTCTTGATAATGCAAAAGTAGTGTAATCACTTGTATTGTTTTTCCCAATCCCATATCATCAGCTATTAAACTGCCAAATCCTAATCTTGAATTTTTTACTAACCATTGATAACCTCTCACTTGATATGGTCTAAGTGTAGCATTCAGAGTTTTTGGAATAGGAATTTCTTTTACAGATAACATTTTTTGCAAGCGATCTTGTATCTCTGGATCTATATGTATTTGATTCCCTAAGCTCTCGCCCTCCATTGCTACCGCTGGTATGAAGATTTTACCATATTTTTGTAAATCTTCATAATTCTTTTTTAGAGATTTTATCTCAGATTCTTTTAGAAAAATATATTTATCTCTTAGTTTTACAAAACCATTCAGATTACCTACTAGTTCAAAAAATTCTTCTGCATCTATTCGCTCCTCACCGATGCACACATCCCATTGAAATTTCAAAAGAGCTTCTCTTGTAAGTAAATCATCAGATTTGAGCTCAGGGAAACCAGTAACTCGCACAGCTAAATATGGATGTACAAGATCTCGTAATTCTTTAGGTAGCAAGACTTTGACACCCAACATTCTGATTAATGGGATAATGTTATTTAATATTTCTGGGAAATCATCGAAAGGCAACCATACTATTGTTCGAGATGTATCTGACAATAAATCATTGATTTGTGGCAAATAATTAGCTATTAAGCTGAGATCTTTTAGTATTTCTAATTTTATATTATCATATTTCCAATTTTCTAAAACATCTCTGAGCTGTATATCCATCGCATCCTCTTTCTCATTATCTGAGATGAGTATAGATAATCTGAAGCCTGGCTCAAACTCTCGCTCAGGTAGGTCAATTTTTAGTAATGGTATAAATCTGCGTGTATGTATATCAAAAATACTTAACCACTGATGTATGCTCTGCGGTATTTCTCTAGTGGTGAATAAATCAAAATTATCAGATACACCATAAATGAAAAGTTCTTTGATTCCATAATATAGCTCTTGACTATCCCATTCTTTTGAGAATTGTTTCTCTTCGTATGCTTTCTCATAAAAATAATTGATAAATATAGAACACAGAAAATTTAACTCTTGCCCTTGATCTTTTAGATATTCTTTCTGATAATTAATTTGTTTTTTTATAATATCTAAACTTAAAAATTGACTTAACTCATCAAATATATTTTTTACAGATTCTTCTATAATTGCAGGAATATATTGTAGTACATATTGATCGTTACTATGTTTTGAAATTTTAGGGAAATATAATTTTTTAATTATTAGCTGTAATGAAAAAAGGTAAATTTTATAAATTAATAACCATGAATTATTGAGTAGAGATAAATGTTTGTCTTGTATAAATTGGAAATAATCTATTAAATCTGCTATACTGATAAGTGTTTTATGATCATTATATACAAGCTCTACATTTATTTTTAATGTTTTATCATCTATCAAAAAATGAATATCACTATCTATAACTAGTGGTAATATATTGAAATTTTTTATTTTCTCATTATTAATAAATTTTTTTTCTATATAATTTGATAGTTTATCGGCAGTTCTTGTAAATAATCCTTTGAAATCTCCAGAATAAAATACTGGTGATGGTGCTAATAGTAAAAATGGCGAAGACCTGTCACTACTCAATCTTGACAAATCTATATCATACAGTTTAGCCTTGTCAATACTGACATTATTTTTATTTAAAGATTTAGTAAAAAAATTATCAAAACTCGCAACACTAGTATTTTGAGTATCTACGCCTTCATTATGAAACTCATCTAAAAGATTTAACCCGTGTAATTTAAATAAAATAAAGGGATTTTTATCTATTTCGCTAGCGAATAGATAAATAACCGCAGCTATATGTTTACATGGTACCACCCAATCTGGGCAGCTACATCGCATTGTAAAATCTTTCCATGTAGAAGGGAAAATTTTTATTCCATTATTCAATGCTAAAGATTCTAATTCGGGACTAATTTCATTATTTAATAGTTTTGATAATATTTGAGGATTACTATTGATAAGATTTATGAGTAATTTTTTTTGGTCATTAGAGAATTCAGGTACCTCTATAGAAATATTATATGGTATATCTCTAGTGCCTTGCACTTTAGCAATGATTTTATTAGATATGTAAGAGATATATACTACAGAACCATTATCTGCATATGAGAGTCCACGTTCTAGTCTATTACTATAGTCTATTCTATTAAGCGAGTTTAACCATTGCTTACCCCACCAGGTAATACCATATTTCATATCCCACAAAAATATATTACAATATTAATAAATTTTTACAAATTAAAAAAATTGCAGCATATTTTAACAACTAAAATTTTTAAATTTGCATATATATAAATTCATAACAATTTGTAAAAGTTAAATCTTTTAATGAAGTTAAAAATTTATGCTTTGATGGCGCAATGAATGAAAAAAAGAACATAATGGATAAGAATTTTTATCAAAAAACATTAAAGGAATATCCGATAATTCTAAATAGTGATTTTTTTAATAAACCTTAGTTCTATATCTTATCTTCTCAGTACTATACCTAATTGAGCATTTAAAGCATCAATGATTTTTTTCATTAGCTTATCTATCTCTTGCTCAGTGAAAGTAGATTGTTTTTTTTCTAAATTTATGCTAATGGCATATGATATTTTACCTGTAGGTAGATTTTTTCCATCATAAACATCGAAAAGATTTATGTCTTTTACATATTTAGAAGCTGTTTTATAAATGACATCTTTGATTTGCTGAAAACTAATATCATTATCTAGAAGTAAAGATAAATCTCGCTTAACAATCGGGAATTTATTTGGTTCAGTATATTTAACCTCATTATTTAAGTATAATTCGTATAAATTTTCTAAATAGATTTCTGCATAAAGCACAGGTGTATCGATATCGAAATATCTTAACACATCATTTTTCACTTCACCAATAGTTGATAATAATTTATTATCATTATAAATTTCAAAAGAATTTACTAATAAACGATGCTCTGATCCCTTGTAAACAAATTGTTTGTTTTTGATGTGTTGATTAAATATATTTTCAATAATAGATTTAATGTCAAAAAGATCAATATCTTTTGATTTATATTTCCAATTATCAGCGAATAAGTTACCAGTCATCCAGATAGCTAATTGTTGATTTTCATAAAATTTTTCTTTTACATTATTGGCTTGAGCATTAATAGATTTATAAATTTTACCTAATTCAAAAAATAATAAATTTTTTTCTTGTCTATTTAGATTATAAGCAATAGATCTAAGGCCACCAAAAAGTAAAGAAGGTCGCAGAATATTTAGCTCATTACTAATAGGATTTAGTACTTTTACATATTCATCATCAGCAAATAAATTAAATTGTTTATAATAATTTTCTGATTCTAAACTATTATTCATTATTTCAGTGAATCCTTCAGCTTTTAACTTTAGAGATAAATTGTAAGTAAAATTATGATATTGTGGTTTAAATGGCTTAATAGAATAATTCAAACGTTTAGGACTTTCGATTATATCAAAACCAGCTATACGAATCAGTTCTTCAGCTATGTCTACTGGTTGTTTAACATCTACTTTTGCCATTGGAACCTTAACAGTCAGCATATCATTCTTTTCATCTAATAAATCAAAATTTAAATCTAAAAGAATTTTTTTTACATTATCTTTATGAAGCTCCGTACCAAGGAATTTATTTGTTTTATCAATATTAAAACTAATAATTTCGGGATTTATAACCTTCCCTATTGATTCTATGATATCACTAGAAATTTCTCCCCCAGATATATCTAAAATCAGTTTAGTAGCCCTGAGGAGAGCAAAGTTTAATATGCTATAATCTGCACCTCTCTCATAGCGATAGGCTGCCTCAGTATGCAAATTATGTCTGCGAGCAGACTTGCGAATATATGAAGGATTGAAAAAAGCACTTTCTATGAAAATAGTTTTAGTACTATCACTGACACCACTATCTATACCGCCCATAATACCAGCCATACACATAGGCTCTTCTGCATTGCAAATCATCAAATCTTCATTAGAGAGCTCTCTTTCTACACCATCGAGGAATTTAAATTTTGTACCTTTATTAGCAGTTTTCACTATTACCTGATGTCCTTTTATTTTATCATAATCAAAAATATGTAAAGGTTGGCCAATCTCCATCAACACATATTGAGAAATATCTACAATATTATTAATGCTTTTCAGTCCCCAAGCATTTAGATAATTTTTTAACCAAATGGGACTTTCTTTGACAGAAATATTATCAATGACTAATCCACAATATTTAGGACAGGCATCAGCATTGTCAATTTTAATAGAAATCGGTAATCGCTTATTAGGATGAATATCTATTGTATCGGGAAGCAAAAATTTATAATTAATTTGAGGAAATCTCTGATTAAGAGCAGCAAAAATATCTCGCGCTATACCTAGATGCGAAGTAGCATCAGCTCTATTTGGTGTTAATCCTATTTGATAAATCGTATCTTTATAAATAAAATCTTTAAATATTCTATCAGCTTTTTCACCAACATTGATATCATCAGATAGAACTAATATCCCAGCATGTGAATGACCTATACCCAGCTCATCTTCAGCACAAATCATTCCATTACTTTCTATGCCACGAATTTTAGATTTTTTTAATTTAGTCCATTCACTACCGAAACGTACAAAAGAACCTGGTAGAGCAACTACAACTTTTTGCCCTTTAGCCACATTAGGAGCACCACACACTATAGTTAAAGGGGAGTTTTCACCAATATTTACAAGAGTTTTATGTAAATGATCTGTCCCCTCGATTTTTTCTACTTGCAAAACCTCACCAATTATAATATTATTCATCAGTCCAGGTATGCTTTCAAACTCTGTTATTTGCTCCACCTCTAATCCTACAGAGTTTAAAATATCATATAAAACATCATCATTTATGTCCCACGGATAAATAAATTTTTTCAGTAATTCTACAGAGACTACCATAAGTAAATTATTTTAATAATATAATGCAAAATTCAATATTTTTTTTAACTTGAGAAATTTTTTTACAAGTAAAAATATGAATAATTATTTTTTTATAAAAAAATAATTATTAATTTTGCAAAAATATAATATTAAAATGGGTGGAGCAGTTGTAACTTTTATGATAATAGCTATAATAGTAGCTATTTTATGGTGTATAGTTATTTTAATACAAAATCCTAAAGCTGGATTTGCTGCTAATTTTTCAGTAGCTAATACAATGTTTGGTGCGAGAGAATCTGCAAATCAATTAGAAAAAGCTACATGGATAATGGCAGTGATTATTTTAGTTTTATCTATCGCATCAGCATTAGTAGTTCCAAAAGGGGAGCAAGTACAAACTAGCAAAGTGAAGCAAGCTGTAGAGCAAACACAAACACCTGTGAATATTCCTCAAAGTCCTGCACCTTTAGCACCTCAAATACCAGAAGAAGGTAATAATTAATATTTCATTAGGAATTTATCCAAATTAGAAATCTTTATATAAAGGCAATTTTAAAAAATTGTTTATTTTTTTACATTCTTTTAATAAAAAATGGCAAAAGAATGCCTTCTAACCCATCTTGTAAATAAACCAAATTATAATCAATTCCTAATTGTAATAAATTAATTTTCAATTGATTATGGTAGTCAGATATTTTATTCAAATACAAATCTTTATAATTACGAGGATGAAGTTTGATTTTTTCACCATTTTCCATATCAGTAAATAAATAAGGACGATTTTTAAAATTAAAATCCCACTCAGATTGTTTATCTAATAAATGAAAAACAATCACCTCATTATTATTATATTTCAAATGTTGTAGAGCATTTATTACTTTTTGAGATTCTAGATTAGCCTCGAAGAGGTCACTGATAATAATTACTAAAGAACGTTTATGTATCCTATCTGCTATCTCATGAATATTTTGAGACAATAAAGTTTCTGTTTTTGGTAGTTTTTGAATTTCTAGTAAATACCTATCTAGCAAAGAAAGTAAATATCTATGATGAGTATATGAAGACCTAGCATGAGTATGTTCCAAAATTTCATTACTGACGAGTGAAATGCCGGCGGCATCACGTTGCTGATAAAACAAAAGCAAAAAAACAGCAGCCATATACATAGACATGTTATATTTGCTACGTAACTCTTCATCACCATTATCTAGCATAGGATAAAGCATAGAATTTGATGCATCGATAATTATTCTAGCACGTAAATTAGTTTCATCCTCAAATTGTTTAACAAATAATTTATCAGTCCTAGCATATAGTTTCCAATCAATAAATCTAGTAGATTCACCAGGATTATAAGGCCTATATTCAGAAAATTCTACAGAGAAACCATGAAAAGGGCTGCGATGTATCCCAGTGATATAACCAGCTACTAGCTGCCTAGCACGTAATTCTAATCTACTATATCTCTGTACTTTTGCATCACCGAAATTTATCACAATAATAAAAGGTATTTTTTAATGTTAAAATATTTACAAAAATCAATAAGAGGGGAAGAAAAATATTAAAGTATAGATTTCAGTTTTTCTTCTAATACTTTTCTAGGTACAGAACCAACTTGTTTATCTATTAGCTGTCCATTTTTAAAGAAAAGTAAAGTAGGAATATTTCTAATGCCATATTTCATAGCTAGAGAACCTTGTTCATCTACATTTACTTTGCCAATTAATATTTTATCATTATAATCATTATTCAGCTCGTCTAAAACTTGGCCAATCATTTTACAGGGGCCACACCACTCTGCCCAGAAATCGACTATTACTGGTACAGGACTATTATTGATAATTTCATCAAAATTGGATTCAGATAAATTTTCTTTCATAATTTTTTATTACAAAATTATAGTTTTTATTTTAAATTTAATAATATTTTGATAAAAATCATAAAAAAAGAGAGAGAAAAAATAATCTATTATAAATGTAAGTCTCTTTCTCCTTGTTTTACTCGCTCTATTCTTGAAATTAAATTTTGCGTATTATAGCCATCCATCTCAAGTGTTTTCAGTTCTTCATCGATTTTTGCCCAGCCTTTTTTTTGTAATTCTGGAGAAGCATAATCACATAAATATTCTGCATATGTTAATATTGCATTTGGTGTACAAAATTTCTTTATGAAACCTGGAACAGAAAACTCCATAAAATGTTCACCTGTTCTGCCTTTTCTATAGCAAGATGTACAAAATGATGGTATAAATCCCATATCTGTCAATTCATCAATAATTTCCTCTAATGATCTAGAATCTTCGATTTCAAATTGTTCTGCATTTAAATCTTGCTTCTCATTCAATGATTTTTTAGCATATGCTCCAATCTCTAGTTTTGTACCACCATCTATTTGACTAATACCATATTTTATAACTTCATCACGTACTTTAGGATTTTCTCTAGCAGTTAATATCATACCAGTATATGGTACTGCTAATCTAAGTATGGCTACTAAACGTGTAAAATCACTATCATTCACAAAATATTTATCTGTGATTGCTAACCCAGAAGCATTTTTAATTCTAGGGAATGATAATGTATGTGGTCCCACATTATAAACAGCTTCTAGATGGTTAGTATGTCTCACTAATCCCATTACTTCAAATTTCCAATCATATAAACCAATCAATGCACCTAATCCTACATCATCAATACCAGCTTCTTGAGCTCTATCTAGAGATGTTAACCTCCATGCATAATCCATCTTCTTACCACCTTTGTGGTACCAACTATATGCCTCTGGATTGTATGTTTCTTGAAATATTTGATATGTTCCGATGCCAGCTTGTTTAACAGTTCTAAAGCCTTCGATATCTAGTGGGGCTGCATTGATGTTTACTCTGCGAATTTCTCCATTATCTTTTTTAATACCATAGACCAATCTAACTGTATGTGCAATATATTCAGGAGAGTACAGTGGGTGCTCACCATATACTAGAATTAATCTTTTTTGTCCATTATCTTCAAGAGCTTCTACTTGATCGATGATTTCTTGGTCAGAGAGAGTATGCCGTATTGATTCTTTATTAGATACTCTAAATCCGCAATATAGACAATTATTTATACATTTATTACCAATGTATAACGGGGCAAAAAGTACGATTCTATTACCGTAAATACGTTTTTTTAATTCTCTAGCACCTTCTTTAATTTCTTCTATTAGTTCTGGATCTTCAGCATTTAATAAAATTGCTGTCTCTTTGAGGTTTAGTCTTTGTTTATCGAGAGATTTTTGTATAATATCTCTCACTGCATGTTTATCTGCCTTTGCTGTTTTTAAATATTCCCATATCTCATCTGGATCAATAAATACTTCCATTGGATTGTCGGGCAATGAATATTTCTCTGGATTAAATTTCATATTTCCTCCTTTTTAATGTTTAATGAAATAATTTTGGCTTGTAAACCACTAATCCGTCCGAGTTTGCCCGTAAGTGCGTTTAATGTATCATTATCTCCTTGCACTACTAAGGTTATAACATTATAACCCTCCTCCTGAATATTGATACCTTGACGTGATTTAATAATCGAAGCATACTGTGTCAAAATCTCCTGAAGTTTTTTTACTGCAGAACGATCTTGAACTACTATAAGTATTGCACCCAATTTCTTCTCCATCAGAGCAATTTCTTTTGGATTAGTTATTGCAAAATTACAAAATATTTTTAAATAAAAAAATACTATTAAATTCGCAATAAAAATTTTGTGTAAAATATTATGGTGAAAAATAAATATTCATTATTTGAAAGAATCAGCAATATTGATAATAAGAAATTAGCTATTTTTTTATTTTTAACGGCAACTATTTTATATCTACCAACCATAACATTTGATTATGCATTAGATGATGGATTGGTGATTCATGAGAATAAATTTACTCAGCAAGGTCTCAAAGGTGTGAAAGATATTTTCACTCATGATTCATTTGTCGGGTATTTTGGTGAAGATGTGAAATATGTGGCTGGTGGTCGCTATCGTCCGTTTACTCAATTTATTTTTGCTATTCAAAAAGAATTATTTGGTTTTCATCCTTGGATAGGTCATCTCACCAATATTCTCTCATATGCCCTGCTCATGGTCATTCTTTTTCTCACCCTAAAAGCTTTACTATCTTTTCCTCCTTTTAATAAAGAAAATGCTAAATTAATTGCTTTTTTAGCTACAGTGCTATATCTTTTCCATCCGATTCACACTGAGGTAGTGTGCAATATCAAAAGTTTAGATGAGATATTTTCTATGCTTGGCTCATTAAGTGCCATATTACTTTTGCTATCTTATCATAATAAACCTAAAATTTACAAATTGTTTTTATCCGGATTTATCTTTTTCATAGCTTTATTATCTAAAGAGAATGCTCTCACTTGGATTGGTGTATGGTTGTTTTGGTTATTATTTACTCATAAATCATTTTCTAAAAAATACATTATTAACTCATTTATAGCGCTGTTGATACCAGCAGCTTTATTTATATTTATTCGTTCTCAAGTGCTCGGAGCTTTTCTCAATACTGATATCCCTAAAGAGCTATTAAATAATCCTTTTATTAATTCTACTAAAACAGAAGAGATAGCTACAGTACTTTTCACTTGGTTGATATATTTCAAATTATTAATTTTCCCACATCCACTCACACATGACTATTACCCTAAGCAAATACCAATATTAAATTTTGGTGATTTTAGAGTGTGGCTAGCAATAATAATGGTACTAGCAATTATCTATATTTTAATTAAGTCGTGGAAAAGAAAACCAATAATAGCTTTTGCTATATTAATGTTTATTGCTAATTTTTCTATGGTTTCTAACCTACTTTTTAATGTAGGTACATTTATGAATGAGCGATTTATATTTTCTGCATCAGCAGGATTCACATTAGCAGTGGGTTGGTTATTTGCAAAATGGGGAGAGCGAAGTCCCAAGTGGGCGATGTATCTTTTGATAACAATTTTAGCTTTGTACGGAGTCAAAACAGTAAGTAGAAGTTTTGCATGGAAAGACAATTTGACTTTATTCACTACAGATGCTAAAATATCCAGAAATAGCTCAAAAGTAAATGCAGCTGCTGGTGAGTCATTAGTTGAAGTTGCAAAAAAAACAAATAATCCACTGGAACAAGAAAAATTACTAAATGATGCTATTCAATATTTGAATAAAGCTACTATGATATATCCAGAGAACTATTCAGCTTATCATTTCCTAGGAGAAGCTTATTTCCTTAAGAAAGATTTCAAAAAAGCTTTAGAAAATGCTTTAATCTGTGCTAATCTAAGGCCAATAGAGTTAGAACCATATAAAAATGTATTTGCCGCTGGCATAAATGCTTATTTAGATTCTTCTTATGATATTGCTAGCATGGCTTTTTCATTTTTAACAAGTAAAACTGATTTTTTAATGAATCAATTTGCCGATTCTACTTATTTTACTATTCAATTAGCATTAGCTTATAAATACTTGAATAAGGTCGACTCAGCTATTATAATACTCAATAATGTCTTACAAAAAGATACTTGTAATGTAGAAGCTCTCAATCATTTGGCAGAATTACATAGCACTAAACCTGGAGGATTAAGTAATTCAGAGTATTATTTATTACGTGGCTATAGCTGTAATCCTAATTATGCACCAATATTGGAAAATTTAGGTACTCTAAACATTATTAAGCGTAATTATTCTCAAGCTATAATTTATCTAAAAAAAGTTTATAATATTAATCCGAATAATAAAAATGTGATTAATAATTTAGCAATAGCATATCAAAATGTTGGTAAGCTAGATAGTGCACAATATTATATTAATCTATTAAAATAATAAAATATTAACTGATTATGATTAAATTATGAATAAAGAATTAAATATTATAACTCTTGACATTCCTTTTCCGCCAAACTATGGTGGAGCTATTGATGAATTTTATACAATAAAAAATTTACATAATTTAGGCATAAACATTTACTTGCATGCTTTTAAATATGGTGAACGTAAGCCAAGTAAAGAGCTAGAACAATATTGCAAAGAGGTTTATTATTACGAACGTAAACGTAATTTACTTGCTTTTTTTAATAAAATGCCTTTTATAGTTAAAACCAGAGATCATGATTTACTATTAAATAATTTACTAAAAAATAATGCTCCCATATTATTTGAAGGTATACATACGACGTATTTTTTATCAGATCAAGCTCTTAGAGAAAGATTAAAAGTCATTAGAGCACATAATATCGAGCAGGATTATTATAAATTTTTAGCCAAATTTGAAAAAAATTTATTAAAAAAAATATATTTCTTTATAGAATCTATAAAATTAAAAAATTATGAAAGTAATGCCATAAAACATGCGGATGCAATAGCTGCGATAAGTATTGGTGATATGAAAAAGATAAAAATATGGAATGAAAATGTGGAGGTAATAAGTTCATTTCATCCTTTCGATAATGTGGAGTCTATGATAGGAAAAGGTAAATATGCTTTGTTTCATGGCAATTTAGACATTACAGAAAATAAAATTGCTGCTATATTTTTAGCAAATAAAATTTTTAATGATATAAATATTCCTTTAATTATTGCTGGTAAATGTAAGAATGAGAAGAATATAAAAAAACATTTAGTCCAAAATTCAAATATTCAACTGATAATAAATATTAGTGATGAAAAAATGAATAATCTTATTAGAAATGCACAATTGAATGTATTATATACTACGCAATCTACAGGATTAAAACTAAAATTAATCTACTCTATCTTCCAAGGCAGATTCATATTAGTTAATAATTTAATGGTAGAGAATACAGATCTAGCACCTCTCTGTGAAATAGCTAATGATGAAAAAGATATAAAAAAAAAGGTAGTAAGCCTCTTTGAGGATAATTTCACTGATGAAATGATAGAACAGAGAAAAAAAATATTAACTGATTTAGGTTACATGAATGAACAAAATGTAAAAAAATTATTGAAAATTATGCAAATAAATGAATAGAAGAGGATAAAATTAATAATGTTTGTAAAAATATTGGATATAATTTTATCCTCTTAATATGCTTGTAATATAATATATGAGAGGATAGTAATATTTTTTAAAAATATTATTAATAAAAAAAATATTTATTTTAGTTGATTGTATATATTAATATAATGAAGTTTTATTATTTCAATTATAAATTTTTTGAATATATAATTTAAATAAATAATGTATTTTAATAAATCCCATATATAACGCAGGATTAATTATCCAATATAAACTAGAACAAAATTAAAGTTCTATATCATATATTTTAAGAATTATTAGGTTAATATTTAACTGTCCAATAATATATAAAATTATTCTCTTTTAATTTTTACCCATATAAAACGTTATAGAACCAAACTTTTATAAGCCCATTAATATATAACTAATACTTTCCCAATTAAATTATGAAATTCTCCTTTTTCTAAATCAGCAAATTTAATGACATAAACATAACTATCTGGTTTTACTAATTGACCATTGAATGTACCATCCCACCCTTGATTTATATCTATAGTATAGAATAATTGTTTTCCCAATCTATCATAAATTCTCATTTCAAAAGTATTCGGATTTATGTTAGTCCCCTTAATATTAAATAATTCATTTAAATCGTTTCCATTTGGTGTAAATGCATTAGGAATATAAAAGGTACTAGCCTCTTCTTTAATAATTATATTTGCTCCCACTGTATCTACACATCCATATTCGTCTGATACTAATAAAATAACATGGTATTCACCAGGATTTGTATATGAATATGTAGGAGAATATTCTGTTGATATATTTCCATCACCAAAATCCCATTCATAAAAACTCGCACCAGTAGAATAGTTTTCAAAATATATTATTGGATCTTCAATAGTTGTGATTTGTGGTTTAGGTGCAAAATTTGCTTGAGGCATAGGGGCTTCTGTCAGCGTTATAGAAATAGATGAGCTACATCCATTAGCATCGATAACTGTTAAATTATAATTTCCAGCAGAAATATTATTTAAATTTCCGCTATTCGCTCCATTAGACCATTGATAAACATATGGAGGAATACCACTAGTAACATTAGTTATGATATTCCCATCTGATTGTCCACAATGTGATTGGGTAGTGGTATAATTAATTGTTGGTAATGGATGAACAGTTACCGTAATAGTTGCTGTTCCACTACATCCTTCAGAGTTAATGCCAGTTAATGTATAAGTAGTTGTAGATGTTGGAGTTACTGTTATATTCATACCAGATTCTCCTGTACTCCAACTATATGTATTAGCACCACTAGCAGTTAATACTGAGGTGCCACCTGAACATATTGACGATGGGGAAGCTATAACATTAATTGTCGTTAAAGAACCCACTGTTACTGTAACAGTTGCTGTATTTGAACATCCTAGTCCACTTGATCCAGTTACTGTATATGTCGTCGTTGTACTCGGTGTAACTGTTATGCTGGCTGTATTGCCTCCCGTACTCCAAATGTAATTATCTGTACCACTAGCTGTTAATACTGAGGTACCACCTGTACAAATTGATGATGGCGAAGCTGTAACAGTAATTGTTGGCGAAGAACCCACTGTTACTGTAACAGTTGCTGTATTTGAACATCCTACTCCACTTGATCCAGTTACTGTATATGTCGTCGTTGCATTTGGTGTTACTGTTATACTTGCTGTGCTGTCTCCTGTGCTCCAACTATATGTACTAGCTCCGCTGCCATTTAAAACTATAGAATTTCCAGTGCATATTTGAGGATTGTTTGGAGTTATTTGTACAGAGATGTCATTAATGTTTAAAAAAGTACTTATAGAATCTTCCATACAAGATTCAGGTCTTGTAAAATACATTGTTAAATTATATGTACCTGAAGATTGATAACTATGTGAAATATTTACTCCATTTGCAGTATTACCATCACCAAAATCCCAATGTATATTGTAAATATGAGAAGATGTATCAGCTATAAATGTTATTAATTGGTTATTGCAAATAGTATCATGGAATAAGCTATATGGTATAGTATCATTATTAATTACAATAGATAGCTCTATTTGTAGAGCTTTAACATTGGCTCCAGCCAAGTAACCATAAGAATCTACATTACCAAAGCCATAAACTATAGCTGTAAATCCGCTATCCGAATCTAGAATATGAGTTCCTTGATCAATATTTATTCTTATGTATGAAAATAAATTATTTGATGGTACAGTTGACCATCCAGTTAAAGTACTACCATCTAAAGTAACCAAGTTAGTATTGGCTGTTTTAGTAATAATATTAGTATAAAATTGATTAATTACACTAGTACTAAAAGCTTGAAAAACAATATTATCAATAAATTGCTCAACAGGAGATAAAATTATCATAAATGGATCAGAAGTAACATTATCGCAAGATGTACCTTGGCTATATTGAGCAACAGATATAGGATTATTTGATGTAATAAAAGAAGCTTGACTTAGAGAAGTTTCATAATATTGGCCAGCATTTAAATTAATTGGTGTTCCACCATTTATCTGAATTGATGTAGAATTTTCCATTGCTAATATTCTAAATTGGTCACTACTACGAGTCATTAGAGGTGAAGTAATATAATTTTTACCCCATGTTTTTAAAGGTAGCATTTGTTCATATAGGTGATCACAATATGAACATGTGGTTGGTACATTAGCACATTTATTACCAGCAAATACTGCGAAATTATTACAAGAATTTAGATTTGTTGCTTTTACAGTGGAACCAGTGAGATCGCCATAAGATTGGACCATATAAACTTCTCCAGCATTTAATGTAATGTCGAATGGTACATTTGCTCCTACACCTCCTATTACAGCAGCTTTAGGTATTATTTGTATAGATGTATTATTTTCTATACCAATAATTATAAATTCAGATGGATTATTTGATAATACTGTATATGACATTATCATATATTGGTCACCAAGAGCTTGTACTGGCAAGACTAAAGTGGCATCTGAGGAAGCATTTCTTTGATTAGCAGCATATACTGCTATAGGATTGTTAGATACTACATGAACACCTTTATTTAAAACCACATTACTATTCTCAATATTTGGATTTTGAGCAGCAGGTATTTGAATTCCTATCGAAGCGTTAGCTCCAACAGTGAAATTTTGGCTCCATCCACTACCAGGCATACTTACAGTACCTGTTGCACCTTGTGGAGATGTAATATAGATAATACAATTGGTAGGAACATTATAATTTTGCATAAAAGATACCCAAAAATCATTTCCTAAGGTAGAATATTGTGCATTTAAATTTAAAAAATTTAATAAAAATGCAAATAACAAAAGAAATTTTTTCATATATAATATTTTTAAATTTTATAAACAATTTTTTCTCTAAACAAATTTAATATATTTTTTTAATTATCTCTATTTTTTAAATATTTTAGCTATAATATATAATATTTTATTTTTAATTTAAAATAAAAGTATATTTTATTAATGAATAACATTAATAACTCCTCTATAAATTTTATCTTTCATATTTAAAGTTGTAAATTTTATTACATAGATATAGGTATTAGAATTTATTTCTCTATCATTTTTGTCAGCAATATTGCCATCCCACGGCTTATTAATATCAGTAGTATGAAACATTAATTTACCCGTTTTGCTATAGATAAAAATTTCATAACTTTCTGTATCTATCCCCTGTATAAATGGAGTAAAATAATCATTTAGATTATCTCTATTTGGTGTAAAGGCATTAGGTATAAATATTTGAAAATTCTCAATAACAACGATTGAATCTTCATATACGGATGTGCAATTATATTGATCTGTAGCATACAAAGTAACTACAAAAGTGCCATCATTTGTATATCTATGAGTTGGATTAGCTTCTTCGCTATAAGTACCATCACCAAAATCGTATAAATAATTTGTAGCTCCTATAGTATAATTATAAAATTCAATAGGTTCACCATCCATATACCAAGTATAAACACTTGGAGTAAATCTAGCATTAGGTCCAGACCAATAGGGAACATTGATGCTAGCTTCTTGAGTACATAAATCATCTGTTATAGTCACGAAATAAGTACCACTTTGCAAATTATATAATTCATTAGTATCTAAAATAGAGTTATGACTCCAATGATAAGAAATAGGGAATAAATTACCAGTAACGTTTATAATAATTGTACCATCTCGATTTCCACAATGTTCTGGAGAAGATTGTGTTGTAAAAGTAAAAGGTGGCTTAGTTTCAATGAAGGTTTGCCCAACAGTTCTACAACCATTAGCATCGGTTACAGTTACAAAATATACCCCACCACTTAGCTCAGTAATAGTTTGTGTAGTTGCTGGAGGAATAGTATTCCATAAATATTGATATGGTGGAGTACCAGTCAAATTAGTGATTTCTGCTAATCCATTATTGGCATTACAATAAGCTGGTTGAGTATTTATGTCAAAGTTAGGAAGAGGATTTACAGTAATAGTAACAGTGGCAGACGAGCTACAATTTGTTCCAAGGAAACCTGTTACAGTATATGTAGTAGTTTGATTAGGTATAATAATTAAATTTGCACTATTGATCCCATTACTCCAATGATAATTATCTGCACCAGTTACGTGTAGATATGCTGTATCACCAATGCAAATTGCAGTATCATTAACAACAAGTTGTGGATTGGTTAATACTGTTACGATAGCAGTTGCACTGTTTGTGCAACCATGATTATCTGTTCCTGTAACAGAATATGTGGTAGTAGTTGTTGGATTTACTTGAATAGTATTAGTATTTTGTCCATTGCTCCAGCTGTAATTTGTAGCTCCTTGTGCAGATAAAATAGCTGTATCTCCTAGACATATAGTTTGATTATTTACAGTGATAGTAGGCAAGGAATAAATATTTATAGTAATTGAATTTGAATCAGTACAACCCTCAAGACTAGTACCAGTAACGCTAAATGTAGTTTGTTGATTAATAATTGGATTGATAGTTTGAGTATTTTGCCCATTTGACCACAAATAACTATTAGCTCCGTTAGCGGTAATATCGACTGAAGAACCTTCACATACGGTAGAAGGATTGGCTATAATAGTAATATTAGGTAAAGGATTTACTACAATAGTAGCTGTAGCACTAGCAGTACATCCTAAAGAACTAGTACCTGTAACTGTATAAATAGTAGTTGTAGTAGGATTCAAATTTAATGAAAATTGATTGCTACCATTATTCCATTGATAGCCAATGGCGTCGCCAGTTACTGAAATTGTACCAGTTTCACCATTACAAATTGTATCATTAGTAGTCGAAATAGTTGGACTACTTGCTATTAAAATAAATATTGATAAAGTAGAATAGCATCCATTGGGTGCCGTGCCTGTAACTTGAAAAAGTGAAGAAGTATCAACAGAAATTATTATTTGATTTGTATTATCGCCAGTATTCCAATTGTAATTTGTTCCTGGAATATCAGAACTAACAGTTATGGTATCATTACCGCCAATATCACAAAAAACAGTTGTAGTAGCTGAATAAGATAGATTAGGTTTAGGTAAAACTGTTATCGTTACTGTCGCAGAAGCAGTTTCACTAGCTGGAGATGTTCCTGTAACTGTGTAAGTAGTTGTAAGTGTAGGAGATACATTAATAGAATTTGTAGTACTGTCATTAGACCATAAATATGTAGTGCCAGGAATATTACTGTTTGCATTCAAACTAATAATATCGCCATTACAAATAGATGTGTCACTCGGTGAAATGCTTACTACCAATTGCCCATAAGTAAAACTTATGTTAGTTAAAAATAAATAAAATAAGACTAAATAATTCTTCATTTATTAAAAATTAAATCATTTTACAACTGTAATTGAACCTTTATATACTTTATTAGGATTGTTTGGTCCATTTCCTGTAAATAAAACATAATAATATGTACCACCTGGCTGGTCTTTAGCATCCCAAGTATTATCATAACCATTAGCTTCATAAACAGTATTTCCCCATCTATTTAAAATAGTAAGTTCAGAATAAGGATATTTATCAATATTTTCAATATAAAATACATCATTTATGCCATCACTATTAGGAGTAATTACATTAGGAATTTTTAATATATCATCTAATAAGATCACATCATAAAAACTAGTATCTGAGCATCCATATTCATTAAATGCAACTAACATGACACTGTATTCACCTTCATTCATATATGAATGAGATACATAATCTATATTTGACGTTGTGGAATCTCCAAAATCCCATAATATATGAGTATCTCCATTACTTTCATTATAACATTGAATAGTGTAGGTAGGATCATTACTTGCATATATTATCGTTGGATATATATATCCATTAGCATTTGGTCTAGGATAAACTGTTATTAAATCTTCATAATGAGCTGTAGTATCACAACCAAATTCATTGGTTACAGTAAGCCAAACATCTATATTCCCTGGTGTATTAAATTTATGTAAAGGATTATAAATAGTATCACCAAAACTCCATAAATATTTATTAGTAGGAAAATATTCATAATTAGTTTCAACAAATTGTACATATAGTGGTTGACAACCAATGGTAGGTTCTGCCATAATATTCACAGGTGGTAAGTCATGAAGTTCAATTAGAGAAATACTATCATTAACATAACAACCATAATCATCATAAACGTATATTGTATAATTACCTTTTGGTAGACTATCGAAAATATTTAAGTTAGAATTGATATTATTAGGCAAGAGTGTATAATTATAAGGTGGTGTGCCACCATTAGCGTTTATCATTATTATACCCGTTGAATCATGCTCACACCAAATATCAACTTTATCTAAATTCACATATATTGGTGGATTACTAGCAACATTTACGCTATCACTCACACTGCAGCCGCCTTCATCTGTTATTGTAACACTATAAGTACCCACTCCTACCATTATTGAATCAATTGGAATATTTGTAATAGTATCTCGATTTGTAGACCAATGAAAATTATATGGAGGCATACCATTATTTCCCCAAGCTATTATTACTCCATTTGTCATACCTTGGCATAAAACTGTATCCCCTACAATATTCATATTTAATGATGGAGCAGAAGTCATTAGTTCTGGTGGAAATATAGAATCATGAAATCCTGCTATTTCCCATGTATCATCCATCCATGTCAAAGCAAAATCAGTTATATGCAAGGTATCATCTAGAAAAGGACCGAAATGAAAACTAAAATTAGCTTTATCAGCTGATAAATTTTGTTGTTGTCCACTAAAACATGCTTCATTAACTTCATCTATATCTACACATAAATGAGGTAAATCATTTATTGCTTGCTTTATTAAATTTAAATCAATATTAAGAGTAAAATCCAAACCAGTAATACCAAAATTAAGAACTATACTATCCCATACATGATTATTGAATTCATTTTCCATAAAATGTAATATTGGTCCAGTAGATAAACTATCCAGTCCGAAACAAGGCCATAAAATATTCAGATTATTACCAACTTTGAAAGTAATTGTATCATTTATGCCACTTTGAACAATGTTATTATTAGTATCAACTTCTTCATATTGAACAGGTGTTGGGAAATGAAAAGTAGTATATAAAGTAGGGCAAAAAGTTAAATCTTGATGTAAATAATGATTAGTAAATAAGCTTGCTTGATCTATTAAGGTATAATCTAAGCTAATATTAATATTAGCATCATTAACAATTTGAATTGTACCGCTCAAAAGATCAATAAAGTCATTAATAGCATCTGCAGTAGACCCTCCTATTATTTCTCCCATAAATTGGATAAATTGTATTATATCTAGTCCTAGAGTCATGTAATAATCTTGTCCTTTAGCTATTAAGCATTTATTAGGTAATATGTAATCATTGTATGAAGCAATATATGGTATATCAGCCCATAGAGATAGACCTATTCCACCTATATCATTAATAATAAGTGGGATAACTTGACTTTGACATATATCAGGATAATCATTTACAATACATGGATAAGTGGCAATCCCAGTATAAGTATTTAACTCAATTAATGTTAAGGAATCATAGGGGACACCCACATTAAAAATATTTATTGGAGTACAACCTCCGACACATAACTGTCCACTTAAATCTATATTTGCGCCAAATGAAAAATTCATTCCTATAATTCCTTCTTCAGGGAAATGAGGATTTAAGTAAGCACTTGGCAAAACTGTATAATCGGAGTTTATAGTAGCCCATTGACCTGGAATGATTGTACCATAATCAGGAAATGTGAGAGTAATATCAACTGGATAATTAATATCTACCCATCCATTATTAAATCCACTAGCATAATATGTTAGTGCCATAGATAAATATGCGTTTAAATCAAATTCTGCTCCGTAATCTCCTAAAATTAAATGTTCAATGTGGCCAAAAGTTTGGTTCGTGCTAAAAGTATAATTGAAAATATCTTGATGTATATTCAAACTCCAAGTACTACCATTAGGACCCCACATATATTGATGATTCAAAGCCCAATTGATAGGGTGATGTACTGTATATGTTTGACAAAAAATATTTATTGGTAAAATAAATAATAAAATATATATTTTTCTCATAATTATATATTTGTTTTAATTTTTAATTTTTAAAGTTTTAAATGATTCTGTTAAATGTGTGAAAAAGATTTCATCTATTTCATTGGGATATGCCG
>Ga0208198_1001415_pt1 | contig 21076 bp, 20 predicted proteins | sample AD_JPNTR2_MetaG_FD_184446 | JGI IMG/M metagenome (GOLD analysis project Ga0208198, IMG submission 184446) | Active sludge microbial communities of municipal wastewater-treating anaerobic digesters from Japan - AD_JPNTR2_MetaG (SPAdes) (version 2) | ecosystem: Engineered > Bioreactor > Anaerobic...
GGCTGGGGTTGGCGATCACGGCCTCGCTGGTGCAGATGCACGGCGGTCAGATTGCAGTGGAAAGTGAGCCGGGAGAGGGCAGTATTTTCACCGTGACGTTCCCGCTGGCGGAAGGGGAAGCGACGGTGCCGGTGGGACGTCCACCCGCTGGATTAAGAGCCAATGCCGTGGCCACGGTTCTCGTCGTCGAGGATGACCCCGAAGTCGCTGAGATGTTGCGGCTGACGTTGGAACACGAGGGGCATCGGGTCGTGGTGGCCGCCTCGGGGGAAGCGGCGTTGCGCCTGGCGCGTCAGGAACAGCCGGATTTGATCTCGCTGGATATCCGCCTCCCCGATCTGGACGGTTTTGAGGTGTTGCAGCTCCTCAAACGCAATCCCGAAACGGCGTCCATCCCGGTGGTAATTGTTTCAGTGGTCTTTGATCAGGACCGCGGGCTGCGATTGGGGGCAGTGGATTATTTCACCAAGCCGGTGGATGAGACCCGGCTGTTGCAGGTCGTGAAGCGGGTGTTGACCGGCAAAGGCACGGTCCTGGTGGTAGATGACGATCGGGACACCCTGACTTTGCTGCGGACGGCCTTGCGGCGTCAGGGCTTGCAGGTGCGGACGGTGACCCGCGGTGAGCGGGCGTTGCGGATGGCTCAGGAGCAGCCCCCCTCCCTGATTTTGCTGGATTTGAAGTTGCCGGGTATGGATGGCTATGAGGTGCTCCAACAGTTGAAGCGCCATCCCGCTACGGCCAACATCCCCGTCGTAGTGATGACGGGTTTTGCCGAACCGGGGAATGGAAGCGCGTCGGCGATGAAAGCGCTGGGTGCGACACGTTTTGTCACGAAGCCGTTCTCGATGGAGGAGTTGGGGGAGGAGATTTCCCGCCTGGTAGAAGGTGCTGACGGGAACAAGGAGTGATGGATGGTCAAGATTCTCGTAGCAGAAGATGAACGTGATATTCGCGAGCTGATTGCCTTCACCCTACGCTTTGCCGGTTTTGAAGTGGAACTGGCGGTCAACGGGGCCGAGGCGGTGGAAAGGGCGCCGCAGGTCAGGCCAGATCTCATCTTGATGGATGTGCGGATGCCGCGCATGACCGGCTATCAGGCCTGTGCCGCGTTGATGCAGATACCGGAGATGCAGTCTACGCCGGTGGTGTTCCTTTCGGCGAAGGGCCAGGAAAGCGAAATTCAAGAGGGGCTCAGCGTCGGGGCGGCGCAGTATATTCTCAAGCCCTTTGCGCCTGATGAGCTGATCAAACAAGTGAAGCAGATTCTGCAACAGTACGGAAAAGCCTGAACTTGTGGAGTGTGAACGGATGAGCGCCGTCATTCTGGAAAGCAGCCTTGCCCACTACGAGGCTTTGGGCCGCGGCAAACCGCTGCTCTTCCTGCACGGCTGGCTCGGTTCCTGGCGTTACTGGGTGCCGACGATGGTCGCGTTGTCCTCGTCGTATCGCGCCTACGCGCTCGATTTCTGGGGCTTTGGGGACTCGGACAAGAATCGCGCTCGTTATTCCATTGACAGTTACGTGGCCCAGGTGGCGCTGTTCATGCAGCAGATGGGGTTGCCGCGGCTTCCCCTGGTGGGCCATGGGTTGGGCGGTATTGTAGCGTTGCACTTCGCCGAGCGGTATCCTGAACAGGTTGAACAGGTGTTGTTGAGCAATGTCCCCTTCACGACCGAGAATATGAACCGCACGTTGCTGGGCTTTAACGGCGGGGACAATCCGGCAGCGCGGATTTTGGGGCGACGGTTGAACGACTATCAGGAAGTGGCTCTGGAAGCCGCCAAGACCGATGGGGATGCGGTCGTGAGCGCCCTCCGCAGCGCGGCCCAAGAGGATCTGGAGTCGTTGCTGGAAGATCTGGAGATTCCGGTGATGTTGCTGTATGGCTCACAAGATCCGCTCATCCAGGTGCCGGCGGACGAGGTGATGGAGGAGCTGGCGGAAAACGTGAACGTCCTCTTGCTGGAGGGCGTGCAACATTTCCCCATGCTGGAGGATCCGAGCCGCTTCACCCGTTTAGTGTTAAATTTTTTGATTCACCACGACAATTGGGACGCCATTGCGCTTAAATCTGAGTGGCGTCGGCGGATGCGTTGAGGTCGAGTGCGGACGGGGCGGCGATGAGTAAGACCGGACAGCATCCTCAAGCAGTGGGCGCGCAGTCGGGCGATCCCTGGACCGTCGCGCTGTTGTTGCGGGGTCTGGTGCTCATCGCGGCGGCGCTGGCGCTGCTGGCACCCTTGGGGTTGGTGCCGATCATCCCTGTGGCCAGCAGCACCGTGGCGGTGACGCCGCCGCAGACGGGGCCGGCGGTGATCCCTCTCGGCGCATCCACGCCGACGCCGGGACCGCTGGCGGTGGTGACGTCAGAACCGGCGACGCCGGCTGTCCCGCGGGTGGGGGTCATTGCGGGACACGCGGGCAGCGATAGCGGCGCGGTGTGCCCGGACGGCCTGCAGGAAGCCCAGATCAATGCGCAGGTTGCCGATCGGGTCGCGGCGCGGTTGCGGGAGGGGGGCTGGAACGTGGATGTGTTCAACGAATTTGATGATCGGCTTGCCGGCTATCAGGCGGATGTGTTGCTCTCGATTCACGCCGACTCTTGCGCCTACCCTGGGAAGACGGGCTTCAAAGTGGCGCGGGCGGAATCCAGCTACATCCCCGGCAATGAGGACGTGCTCGTTTCCTGTCTCAGCCGCTACTATCACGCGCGGACCGGCCTGCCTTTCGACGCCAACACCATCACCTTCGATATGACCCGCTATCATGCCTTCTACGAAATTCATCAGAACACGCCTGCCGCGGTGATCGAGATCGGCTTTATGCTGGACGACCGCCAGCTGTTGGTGGAACGCCAGGACGTCGTGGCGCTGGGCATTGTCGAGGGGCTGTCCTGTTTCCTGGAGGGCGAGCCGGCGCCGTGAGGGACTTTGTCGAAGAGTTGAGCCCTGTGCATCTGCCAGGGCTCAACGGTTTTATCCCTCGTCATGAAGGCTCCCCCAATCTTCACGCCGATGGCCAAAAACGCGGTCACTTGTGCTATGAGGGGCCTTCGGGTATAATCAATTTGCCTTCTTGTCGGTAAAACCTCTAGCTTGTAAGACTTGTAAGAAAGGAGACCAGCAATGTACCATAAACTCATGATCGTTGGCCATTTGGGACGCGACCCCGAGATGCGTTACACGCCAGATGGCACTCCCGTCACTAATTTCTCGGTTGCCTCCACCCGCAAGTGGAATAATCCGGATGGCACCAAGGGTGAAGAGACGATCTGGTTCCGCGTGACGGTGTGGCGGCGGCAGGCGGAGACCGCGGCCCAATATCTGCACAAGGGCAGTCTGGTACTTGTCGAAGGGCGCCTCAATCCCGATAAGAATGGCGGGCCGCGCGTGTGGACCGGGCAAGATGGTCAGCCGCACGCGAGTTTTGAGGTGACGGCTGAGACCATTCGCTTCCTCAGTGGGCGCGGCGAGGGCGAACCCGGCGCCGGCGCAGTAGCAGAAGAGGAGGCGACCTACAGCAGCGAGGAGCCATTGCCTTTCTAGGCCGCGTGGGGGCGATCGCGTAGCTCTGCCCCTCAGGCCGTGATCCTGAGGCGGGGGCGCGTAGCGGGGCGCGCAGTGCAAGCGCCTGCTATTTTGATGAGGAGTGACGACAGAGGGGCCTGGCCCCTCTGTCGTGTAGTTGGTAGCCGGTGTCGTGTACCGTCGTAAGGAGAGGAGTGTGGACGAGATGAATAATCCCAAACCGAAGACTTTGAATGTAGAGCTGCCGGTGAATCTTGAACCGGTATACGCGAATTTTGCGCTCATCACGCATTCACCGTCGGAGGTCGTGTTTGATCTGGCGCAGGCGCTGCCGAATCAACCGCAGATTCGGGTGAAGGCGCGGGTGATCATGACGCCGTTCAACGCCAAGTTGTTGTTGCGGGCATTGCAGGAAAACCTGACGAAATACGAAGCGATCTATGGCGAGATCGTGTTGCCGGGGCAGGGCGAAGACTTGGCGCGGGCTTTCTTCGGCGCCGCGCGTCCTCCAGAGGGGGAAGAATAGATGTCCCTGGAATTAGACACGTGGTTGGATGCGCTGGCCGAGGCGGTGCAGGCGGATTGGCGTCCCCGCAATGCGGCGCGGGATCAAGTGTTGAATCAAAGCCGAGAGCTGATTCGTCTTTGCTCACAGGCGATTCGCGCCGGCCATCGGGAGGAATGGGAGTCCGCTCAGGCGGTGCTGTCAGAGGCAGACGCGGTCGCGGCGGAGATCCGCACGGCCCTCGAACCGTATCCCGACCTGTTCTTTGCCGGCTACACGCAGGACGCCTTCAAGGAACTGGTCGAAGCGCATGTGACGTTGGCGCTCGTGGCAGACCGTCCGCTTCCCGCGCCGGCCGAGCTCGATGTGCCTTACGCCACTTATCTCAACGGCCTGTGTGAGGCTGCCAGTGAATTGCGCCGGCGCTGTTTGGATTGTATGCGGCAGGGTGAGCTGGCCGAGGCAGAGCGTTTGTTGAACATCATGGACGCGGTGTACGAAGTGCTGATGTCCTTTGACTATCCCGACGCGCTGACCGGCGGGCTGCGTCACCGGGTGGATCAGTTCCGGGCGGTGCTGGAACGCACGCGCGGCGATCTCACCAATGGACTGCAGATGCAGCGGCTGCTGGAGGCGCTACAACAGGCGGGAGCGACTCCCGCATGATTGTTTGACACAAGGGGCGGTGGATTTATACTCAGTCCGGTGACGGCAGTCGTGGGCCCTGAAGGCGCACATCGCGGTGTGAGCGGGTCTGCGCAAATCCAGGCCGTTTCAAGAGGGAAGCGCATGTCAAGCGATCGCAAGCGAGCCTTGATTACGGGCGGCGCGGGGTTCATCGGCTCTCATCTCGCAGAGGCCCTGTTGGCCCAGGGGTGGGAGGTGACCGTCATTGATAATCTTTCGACGGGGTGCTTCGATAACATTCAGCATCTCGTGGCCAATCCTCATTTCAAGCCGGTGATTGATACCATTACCCACGAGGTGGTGCTTGACCGTCTTGCCGGGGAGTGCGATGTGATTTTCCATCTGGCCGCGGCGGTGGGGGTGGAGCTGATCGTGCACAATCCCGTTCACGTCATTGAGACCAATGTCCTGGGGACGCACGCCGTCTTACAGGCCGCGGCGCGTTATCGCAAAAAGGTGCTCATTGCTTCGACCTCGGAGATTTACGGCAAGAGCGACAAAGTCCCCTTCAGCGAGGATGCGGATCGCGTGCTGGGGCCGACGACCAAGGCCCGCTGGAGTTACTCCGATTCCAAGGCCGTGGATGAATTCCTGGGACTGGCGTATCAGCGTCAGATGGACCTGCCGGTGGTGATTTTCCGGCTGTTCAACACGATCGGGCCGCGCCAGACAGGACAATATGGGATGGTGGTGCCGCGCTTCGTCCGGCAGGCGCTCAAGGGGGGGCCGATTACCGTGTACGGCAACGGCAGTCAGACGCGGTGTTTCTGCAACGTGCAGGACACGGTCCGCGCGCTGCTGTCGCTGGCGGAAACCCCTCAAGCCGTGGGGCAGGTCTTCAATGTGGGGACGATGGAGGAGGTGACGATTCTGGAGCTCGCGCAACAGGTGTGGGAGGTCGTGTTACGCTGCGTCCCCGAGGTGCGGGCGCCTGCGGAGCGAGTGGTTTTCATCCCCTACGATCAGGCCTACGAACCCGGCTTCGAGGACATGCAGCGGCGCGTGCCCGACATCAGCCGCATCAAGGCGCTGACCGGCTGGGAGCCGCGCGTTCCCCTGCAGCAGACCCTGGAGCAGGTTGTCACGCACATGGCGCAGGCGGCGGTCAAGGAGACCCTTGCAGAACGTCGGACTTCTTGAGCGTGGAAACGTGTGAGGGTATAAACGTGATAACGTGTGAACGTGATAACGTGTCCACGTATGAACGTGACTGATTCGCTGATTCGCCTATTTTCCGAGGAGTTCTCATGTTCCTGCGGCACACCACCGCAAATGAAAATGACGTGGGCGCGTGGGAACGTGGGCACCTGAGCACGGATTCTATTTTCCGAGGAGAAAAAGAAGATGGGACATTATCTGGTAACGGGCGGCGCTGGGTTTATCGGCTCGCATATCGTGGATGAATTGGTGCGCCGCGGCGAGACAGTGCGGGTGCTGGACAATTTCTTCAGTGGTCGTCGGGAGAATATCGCGCAGCATCGCGGGCGCATTGAGGTGGTGGAGGGCGACCTGCGTGATCTGGAGACGGTCCGCCGCGCTGTCGCGGGAATGGAGTATGTGCTGCATCTGGCAGCCATTGCATCGGTGCCGCGCTCGGTGGCGGCGCCGCTGGCGTCGCACGAGGCCAATGCGACAGGCACGCTGCACGTGCTGCTGGCGGCGCGTGACGCGGGGGTGCGACGGGTCGTCTATTCCTCTTCCTCATCGGTGTACGGCAACGGGCCGACGCTGCCCAAGCATGAGGCGATGGCGCCGCAGCCGCTTTCTCCTTACGCCGTCTCGAAGCTGGCCGGAGAGCAATACTGCATGGCTTTCCATGAGGTCTACGGCCTGCCGACCGTCGGGCTGCGCTATTTCAACGTCTTCGGGCCGCGGCAGGATCCCACCTCGGAATATGCGGCGGTCATTCCCCGCTTCATCACCGCCATGCTGCAGGGCCACTCGCCCATCATCTACGGCGATGGGTTGCAGTCGCGGGACTTCACCTACGTGGCCAACGTCGTTGCCGCGAACCTGCTCGCTTGTGAACGGGAGAGCGCCGTCGGTCAGGTGATGAATGTGGCGCTCGGCGAACGCATCACGTTGTTGGAGCTGGTTGAGGATTTGAACAGCATTTTGGGGACGCAATTAGCTCCGCGATTCGAGGCGGAACGTCCTGGTGATGTCAAACATTCCCAGGCGGACACCGCGCGCGTGAAGGCCGTGTTGGGTTTTGAGCAGCGCGTAGATTTCCGCAGCGGGTTGCGTGAGACGGTGCAGTGGTTCCGTGAAGCGAGCATGAAGTAGTCGCGGGGGCACTTTCAGCTGCGGGGCAGATAAGGCGTTTTGAATCGGGTTGTGGGGTGAAGGAGGAGACGCGATGCAGCAGAAAAATCTTATCGGCACCACGATGGGGCAATACCAGATTCTCGACGAACTGGGACGCGGCGGAATGGCCGTGGTTTACAAGGCGTGGCAACCTTCCCTGCGCCGCTATGTGGCGTTGAAAGTCCTGCTGCCTTACCTGGGGGGCGATCCAGAGTTCATTCAGCGCTTTCAGCAAGAGGCGATCGTGGCTGCCAACCTGAGCCACCCGCACATCGTGACCATTTACGAAGTGGGTCAGCAGGAAGGCTACATTTTCATTGCCATGGAATATGTTGAGGGCAAGTCGCTGGAGCAGGTGATTCTCGATCAAGGCGCCTTGCCGTTGGAGCGGGCGATTCGGATCTTGCGACAGGTAGCGGAGGCATTGGATTACGCGCACAAACGGCGCTTCCTGCACCGCGATATCAAACCGGCGAATATCCTGCTTGCGGAAGATGACCGGGTCGTGATTACAGATTTCGGCATCGCGAAGGCTCTTGAGGGGTCGGGTGCGACCGCACGGCTCACCGCGAGCGGCACGGTGCTGGGAACCCCGGCGTACATGTCGCCGGAACAGATTCAGGGGTTGCCGGTAGATCACCGCAGTGATCTTTATGCGCTGGGGATTGTGGCGTATGAGATGTTGAGCGGGCAGGTGCCCTTCGATGGGACCACGACGGCGCTCCTGTACGCGCAGGTTAACAATCCACCGCCCGCCATTTCCCGCCTGACGCCGGGGCTGCCCGCGCATGTGGAATGGGTCATCTCGCGGATGCTGGCCAAGCAACCTGAGGAACGCTTCATGACTGCCGGCGAGTTTGTCGAGGCGCTGGCGGGCGGCGCTGCTGCGACGGCCATCCCGGCTCCTGTTGGTCTGCCGACGCCGGCTCCTGCTGGTTCACCGAGGCCGACTCCGGCCCCCCGCGGCGGTACGGCGGTCATGCCGCCGGGGGCTGGAGTCCCGCCGCAGCCTTACGTTCCTCCCGCATCCCCGCCGGCGCCGCAGGGGTATGGGACGCCCCCCGGCGGCCTGCCGGTCGGGAACTCGCCGGCGGGATATGGCTATCCGTCCACGCAGGCGGCGCCGCCGCCAGCTGCGCCAGTGTATGGCTATGGATATCCGCAGCCGGCCTGGCCCGAGCCGGCTCCCGTGAAACAGAAGCGTGCCGTTTGGCCCTGGCTTGTGGGCGGCGGCCTGGTCCTGGTGATTGTGGCGGCGGCAGTGTTGGGGTATTTGTTTTTGGGGAGAGAGACGCCGGCAGCACTTGTTGAGGAAGGCACTACCGCATTGACGGCGCAGGACTTCGCAGCGGCAGAGATTGCCTTTCAGGAGGCCTTGAAGCAGGACCCCGAGAACGCAGCTGCTCAGCGAGGATTGGGATGGGTGTATTACCAAACGGGGCGCTACACCGAGGCCAGCGCTGCGTTTGCCGCGGCGGCGAAACTGGAGCCGGAGAATATTGAGGGGGCTGAGGGATGGGGACGCAGCGCTTACGCGGCGGGACAGTATGAAGAGGCTCTGGAGCCGTTGCGCCGTTGGACCGCAGGCGCTCCCACAAATGCTGAGGCATACCGATTGCTTGGCGAGACCTGTTCCCGTCTGCAGTTGTACGAGGAAGCTGCTCAAGCGTTCTCGCGGGCAGTGGAGCTTGAACCGTTGCCTGCGGACTATCGCGCTCTCGGTGATAGTTACCGCGCTTTAGGGGACCAGGAATCGGCGGCGGCAGCGTATCAGCGTTGGACGGAACTGGAGCCAGGCAACGCCGAGGCTTACCGTGTCCTGGGCATGACGTTGAATCGCTTGAGCCGTTATGACGAGGCCGAGGCAGCTTTCTCCCGCTCATTGGAGCTGGAGGCCAGTCCGGCGGCGTATCAGGGGTTGGGAGACATCGCCTATGCTCAGAAAGATTACGAGGGGGCGCTGAGCTACTATCAGAAGGCACTGGACCTGGATCCTGAGGTTGCTGCGCTCCATGCGGCCATGGGTTGGAGCCTGTATCAGCTCCAACGCTATCCGGAGGCGCTGGCTGAGTTCCAGACTTCGCTGGCGACTGAAGCAACTGGCAATGGGTATCAGGGGTTGGGAAATTGTTATAGAGCTTTGGAGAACTACGACGCCGCATTGAAAGCGTATCAGAACTGGCTGAAGTTGTCTCCTCAGAGTGCCTGGCCGTATAAAGCCGTAGGAGAAACTCTCTACAAGCTCCAGCGTTATGAAGAGGCAGTTGATATTTTTACACAGGCAGTCAAGCTAGAGGAACAGCCGGGAATTGTAGATTGCTATATGGGATTAGGCAATTCGTATATGGCGCTTAAGGAGTATCGAGCTGCGTTGGACGCTTTCCAAAACTGGCTGTCGCGGATGCCGGGTAGCGCCGGGGCAAATGCAGCCGTTGCTGCAGCTTACATCGGATTAGGCGATTGTACCAGCGCCAGACCTTATCTGGATAAGGCGTTAGGTATTGATCCCAATTACTCATATGCCAAAAACTTGCTGAAGCAATGCGAACCGTGACTTGCACCGGAAATTGTTCTTCTTGACAGGCATTCCCGTAAGCCGGGCTGAAATTGGTTTTCAAGGGGGAAATTGGCACATGCGCAAAGCATTGGTCTGTGGCGCTGGTGGCTTCATCGGCGGACATTTGGTCAAGAAACTCAAACGTGAAGGGTATTGGGTGCGCGGCGTAGACATCAAAATGCACGAATACGCGCTGACGCAGGCTGACGAATTCTTGTTGCTTGATCTACGTGAACCGCATCATTGCTGGCGCGCGCTGAGTTTGGGCCGCGGCGAGACCTTTGATGAGGTGTATCAGCTGGCCGCCGATATGGGGGGCATGGGTTTCATCCATACTGCTGAGTGTGAGATCATGCACAACAGCGCGTTGATCAACATTCACATGATTGATACGGCGGCGCGGATGGGGGTCCCGCGGTATTTCTTCTCTTCTTCAGTCTGCGTGTATCGCGACATGGAGCCGGGGGAACCGGCATTGACGGAGGCGGACGCCATCCCCGCCAATCCCGATAACGAATACGGTTGGGAAAAACTTTACGCAGAGCGCATGGCGCAGGCATATGCCCGACACTATCCGCTTCAAGTCCGGATGGCGCGCTTCGAGAACTGCTATGGACCTGAAGGCACCTGGCGTGGCGGGCGGGAGAAGGCGCCGGCGGCGCTGTGCCGCAAAGTTGCCGAAGCAGAAGCGGGCGGCTACATTGAGGTGTGGGGGGATGGTACGGCAATCCGCAACTTCACTTACGTGGATGACATGGTCGAGGGCATTTATCGGTTGACTCACTCCGATCTTGAGGGCGCGGTGAATCTCGGCGGCGATGAGTATGTGACTGTAGCTGAGTTGGCGCAATTGGTGATCGCGGTGTCGGGGAAGCGGCTGGGGATTCGCTATGTCGAGGGGCCGGTGGGCGTCCGTTCGCGCAACTTCAGTAAAGATCGCAGTCGCTTGTTGGATTGGGAGGCGCGCGTGCCGCTTCGGGAAGGTATCGCCCGCACTTACCAATGGGTTGAGGCGCAGGTGCGCCAGGCGCAGGAGCGCGGATAGGTGTTCCCATGGTGTGGGGGCGTTGCAGGCCGGCTGAACTGTCCGCAGCAGCGCCGGTGGCCAGGAAGCTATGGCCGTGAGTAGAAGCAGCATCTTCAAGAATGGCCTTTACAATAGCATTGGCAGCGCCATTCAGATGCTGCTGAGCATTTTGATCATTCCGGTCCTGATCCGTGGGGTCGGTCTGGATGAATACGGGCTATGGACGCTGGTGGCTTCAGTATTCGGCCTGGTCGAACTGGCGGAAGCCGGCCTTTCGGTCTCTACCACGTATTTTGTGTCGCGTGACCTGGCGGATGCCGCACATTCCAGCATCTCCCAAACGTTGACGGTGACGGTGGGGGTGTTGTTGGTGATGGCGACGCTTGCCGCCGGCCTGTTGTGGGGGAGCGCGGGGGTCATCGTGAAGCTGCTTTCCGCCCTGAGTGTCCCGCAACGGGCCGTTGCCGCGCAGGCATTGCGAGTCGGGGCACTCATCGTATGGGCCGATTTGCTGCGCCGGGTGTTGATCGGCATTGAGCAGGCTTATCAACGTTATGACCTGATCAATGTGCTGGTCACGGGGCAGGCGATCCTGTATAGCCTGGGGCTGTTATTGATCGCCATGCTGGGGGGGAAGGTGTTGACCCTGGTATGGTGGCAGGCCGCGTTGAGCATGGGCGCACTCGTTGCACATCTGGGGATCGTGCATGGATTGCTGCGCGATTTGCATTTACGTCCGGCGTGGGAGTGGGGCCGCGTCAAGGAAATCGTTCGCTACAGTGGCTTGACCTGGTTGGTTTCGCTGTCGAGCGCGTTGTTCAGCAAGGCGGACCGCCTGGTGATCGGGGCGAGTTTGGGGACGGAGGTCCTCGCGGTGTATGGCGCTATCACCTCGGTGACGGGAAAGATCAACCATCTCTCCGCGGTTCCTGTGCAACCGCTTTTGCCGGCGATCAGCGCGTTGGCTGGCCGCCCCCAACGTGATCAGGAGCTGCTCCAGGAGCACGTGCAGCAAGCGGTACGCTTCAACGCTGCCGTGGCGCTTGGGCTGAGTGCGATGTTGTTTGTCTTTGCGCCCTGGGTGATGCAAATTCTGCTTGCTGATGCCGTAACGGCCGACGCCATTCTGGCATTGCGCCTGGCGGTGATCATCTATGGCGCATACTCCCTCAACGCGGTAGGGTATTACGTGCTCTTGGGGGTGAATGCCGTCCCGCAGTTGATGGGCATTCAGATGGGAAGCGCTATTCTGGCGTTGACGGGGATCGGGCTGGCAGCTCACGCCTTTGGCCTTCTGGGGGCGATTGTGGGGAATGCGGGATACCTGGGGACGCTATGGCTGCTTGCAGGCGGGATGAAACGCCTGGATTTGCGTTTTGTGACCTGGGGACGATGGCTGGCGTTCCCGCTAGCCTGGTTTCTCGTCACTCTGGGCCTGGGGATGATTCTCCCCTCTGGATCTATCCTTTGGGCGCTCATTGTGGGAGGCGTGGCGCTGCTCATTCTTGGCGGGTGGTTTATCAAGAACGAGCGGACCCTATTGGAAAGCTGGTGGCGCTCCAGGGGTTTTCAGCGGAGGCCCTCGTCTCAATGAACCTCCCTGCGGCGAGTGTTTGTCGGGAGGAGGAATAATTACCTTCTATGCGCTGTCCACGACTGAGTGAGTTGCCGCCTCCTCCGGCGGGGCGTGTGGGTTGGCCCTGGACGGAAGAGCCCCCCCCTCTCGCTCCACGTTCAGATAACACCCCCTGGCCCCGTGTTTCTGTGGTGACGCCCTCTTACAACCAGGCCGGTTTCCTGGAAGAGACTATCCGCTCGGTGCTCTTGCAGGGCTATCCCGATCTGGAATATCTCATCATGGATGGCGGAAGCACGGATGGAAGCGTCGAGATCATTCAGAAGTACGCTCCATGGTTGGCCTTTTGGGTCAGTGAGCAAGATGCCGGGCAGACAGACGCCATTAACAAGGGGTGGCAGCGGGTGACGGGCGCGGCGCTTACCTGGCTGAATTCGGATGATGTGTTGATGCCGGCGGCGCTGGCGCGGGCAGTCGCAGCGCTTGAGGACCCGCCGGGCGCCGATCTTGTGTTTGGGAATGTGGATCACATTGATGCGAACTCGCTCAAGATTGGCCACCGTCTGGGGCGAGAATTCTCCCTGGACTACGTGCTGACCCACTGGCATAATATCATTCCGCAACCGGGGGTCTTGATGCGGCGCGAGGTATTATCCCGCATCGGCTTCCTGGATACAGAATTTCGGTTTGCCATGGACTTTGAATATTGGCTCAGGCTTGCAGTCGCGGGCGGGAAATTGCGTTACGTGCCTCACACCCTGGCAAGCGCCCGGCTCCATGCGGACGCCAAAACCACGACCCTCAAGTTGATTGCTGCGGAGGAACAGCTTCGAATTTGCGAGCAGCTCTTGCCGCTGCCGGACACTTTCCCGGCGTTACAGCGCCAGGAATCGCATATTAGAGCTAGCTGCTATCGCGCCGCTGCATATTGGGCCTACACCGCCGGCAATGCTAAGGCCACGCGCCATTATATCCGCAAATATTTGCGGCATCCCGCCTCATGGACGGTGGGGGGGATGTGGCTGGGGGTAGTCAGCTTGGGGGGAGATGCCACCATGCAGCGACTGCGGTCTCTCTGGCAGCGCTGTTCCCGCCGGGCAGCGGTCTTGAATCGCCGGCGACGTTCGCCATTGACTGTCTGATGCGCAGCCGGAGTGGCAAAGCACATGGTTTTGATTGGCGCTGGATGCTACTGGCCAGCTTTTGTTTGCTCCCGCTGCTTGCTGGACGGGGGATAACCGGAGTACGGCTAAACAGGAACAATGCAAAACTCCTGAGCGCCCTCCAGCGTCCGGGGGAGGCGCAGCTGCAGGCGGTTGCTGAGGATTTCGCGGCCCTGAAGCATGGAGCGCTCGATGATGAGAGGGTAGCGCGCCAGCTCGCCTTTCTGTGTGTTCAGGGGCAGTCTGTGGCCTGTGACGCGGCATTGTTGCCTGAAAGGGAAGGGAGTGCTTTTGCCGGGCCCCTGCTCAGTTTTTGGCTGGGAAAGGCGTATGCGCTGAGGGGGGACATGCCGGCCGCTCTTGCTCTATGGCAGCGGGCGGGCGCCGCCTCTTACTTTTTCCATCAAGCGCGGATTGACGTGGAACAGGGAGATGTGGAGCAGGCAGTGGCCAATCTTGACGTGGTGGTGAAACTCGAACCTTTGGCCAGCGATGCTTTTTACCTCAAGGGGTGGATTTTGGAGCGAGAGGGACGCTGGCGTGAAAGCAATGCCAATTACGCGCAGGCAATTGCGAACGGGACTTTCTTGTGGGCTGACATGGCTGAATCCGCCAGGCTGGCTCAAGCGTATATTGGATTTGGGTATACAGAATATCAGGCAACACACGATCTGACTCACGCCACAGCGGCGTTGGAGAGGGCCAGCCTCCTCAATCCCCAGGACCCCTGGGCTTTTATTCGCCTGTGCGATGTTTACAGGCTTGCGGGGGATGCCCCCCGAGCCCTGGAAGCCTGTGATGAAGCGGTGCGTCTCATGCCAGATCAGCATTGGGCGTTGTTTTCGCGCGCCCGCGCCTGGGTCCTGGCGGAGCAATACGAGCCGGCCATCACAGATCTGAAGAGCGTGCTGGAGCTCGACCCAACTTATATGCCGGCGCGAGAGTTGCTGGCCGAAATCATGAAACGCCGATCGAGTGAGTGAAGCAGCGATGGGACGGGCGATTACTGCCAGAAATCTAAGTCATCTCCTGTGGTTTTTAGGAATTCTGAGCGCCATTCTGGGCCTGGCGAGTGCGTCTGCGCCGGTGCTAGGACTTACCGTCGCCGCCTTTGCGGCCGGAGCGGTGCTGCAGCGGCCAGAATTCCTCTTGGGCATGTACCTTTCCGCCATGTACGTCTGGGGCCTCTTGCCTGCTGCGCTTTATGCACGGCTCACCGGCTTCTTTTTGCCCCTCACTGCAGCGCTGGCGACACTGTCACTCATCTTGCATTACGGCATCAAATTCTACCGCTTGACCCCTCACGACGTGATGTTGCTGGCCTTTTCGGGATATGTGTTGCTGGGCGTTTTGTGGTCGCCTGCGCCGAACTATGGCATTTTCAAAGCCCTTTCTTTCTTTCTGGGGTCCGTTTTCCTGTTTTTCCTGATGTACTGGGGATACCGTGAAAAGCCGCAGGCGTTGTGGCGTTTCGTCAGGGTGATGGTGGGGTTGGGGATGGTGGCCTTCGTGCTGGTGTTGATCGCTTCCCTGAACGTCGGCGGTTTTGGCCCGGCGGCGCGCTCAACCCGAGTGTATTATTTGCAGAATGTGATGGGAATTCAGTATTTCGCTCTTAGCGATGCGTTACAGCTCGCGGCTATCTGCGCCTTTGCGCTTTTCTTGAGATCACAGCACCGCCTGAAATGGTTGTGGTTGGGAGCGTTTTTGGCGTTGGGATGGGCTGCCCTCGCTTTGAGTCAGCGGGCGCAGCTTCTGGGAATCATCTCCGCGTGTGTGGGGCTCTTGGTGTTTCGCGCATGGTTGAGCCCAGAACCGACCTCGAAGAGGCAGTTGCGGGTAGGTGACATGGTCGTCGGTGGGCTGCTTCTTGTCGTACTACTGGGGATTGCATTGCTGGGTGCTTCCAAATTCAGCATCAGCTTCATGCTGCAGGACAATAACATTCTCACGCGCCTGGAGTTGTACCGGGAAGCTGTACAACAATTTCTGGCTTCCCCGGTCTGGGGAAATGGCACCGGTGGTTTTACCATGGGGGCCTTTGGAGTAGATGCGCGCATCTTTGCGCACAATGTCTTCCTGGATATACTTGCCGAGGGCGGCCTTATCGGCATTCTGCTGTGGGGAGGTGTGTTGGTGGCGATACTTTCGCGCGCCTGGAAACTGGGACACACTCATACCGCTGCCTCCGCCCTGGGATGGATTGGGCTTGCAGTCTGCATCAGCCGATTTGTCGTGAGTCTGTTTTCCGCCGATCTGTCATATCTCAATCTTGGGCCATGGCTGGCGCTGCTCTCTGTCGGCGCATGGGCGCCCCCGTCGTCAGAGGTTTTCCCCCCGGAAACGCAGGCTTCGACGGCTGACGCTGGACATGCTCCATGCAATGCGCCCGAGGAACCGCTGCTTCCATGTCAGTAAAAACCGGGCCCCTGGTCTTGCTGCACGCTCCGGTACGTAAAGGCACCATTCTGGAGTATGCGGCGCATTTATCTCTGGAACTGAGCGCGTTGGGTCTGCAAGTCGTGTTGCACGTCCCCGCCGATTGCGAATGGCCTGCAGGGGTTCCGCAGCCTGCGTATGTGGTCAGCAATCAACGGAACCCCAACGTTGAACTGAAGTTTGGCTCTCCGCGGTGGGCGCTCAATCGTTTTTTCATGGCTTTCTACAACAGCTGGCAGCGTTTGCGGCTGGCGCGTGAAGTGCAGGCGGATCTTTTGCACCTGCAGCTCATTCTTCCGTGGGTGGATGGTGGCTTTGTACGTTTGCATCGCCGCACCGCTCGGGTCATCTACACCGTGCATGACGTCGTCCCGCACGTCTTCAAATTGCCTGCCCGCGTTGACCGCTGCTTGCGCCGCGAGTGTTATCACCTGGCGGATGGTTTGATCTTTCATACCGCTGTGAATAGGGCTCAATTCGAATCGGTTTATTCTTTCCTCCCCTCTCAAACGGCGGTCATCCCCCATGGCCTTTGCTGGCGCGGCCCCTTCTCCGACGCAGACGCGGTGCATTCCAAAGGGTATTTGGCCCTCCCTGGAGAGCGTCAGATAATTTTAATGTTTGGCGAAGTGCGCCCCAACAAGGGGGTGGAGGTTCTGATTCGCGCTTTTGCAGCAGTGCTGGCGCAAGCGCCGCAGGCATTCCTTCTGATTGCCGGTCCGCTCCATCCTTCTGTCAATCCCAGGGAATTGCAGGAGCAGTTGCAGCGACTCCCACCGGGCAGTTGGGAATGGCGCCAGGGATGGATTTCCAAAGATGACTTGTCACACTATTTCAGGGCGGCTAGTGTGGTGGCCTTGCCGTATGTGGCATTTACGTCACAAAGTGGCGTGCTGGCGCAGGCGTATGCGTATGGCCGCCCGGTGGTCGTCTCAGAGGTAGGAGGATTGGGGGCAACCGTGCGTGAAGATGATTCGGGCCTTGTAGTTTCCCCTTCGCAGCCCGATGAATTGGCCGGCGCTTTGAGCCGTCTTTTGACCGATAGCGCTCGCTGGCGGCGCTGCCAGGATAACATCGCCAGGGTGGCGCAAGAGAAATACTCGTGGGCTCAGGTGGCCCGCCAGACCGCTGCTTTTTACAACAGCGTGCTGCAAAACTAAACGGCTCTCGCAGGTAGCAACGTGCGTCTTCTCTATCTCATTGACTCATTGGCCGGCGGGGGGGCGGAATCCGTTCTGGCTAATCTGCTCCATTACCTGGCGGAACACGAACCTCAGGTCGAATGTCACGTCGCGACGCTGTATCCGACGCCAGAAAAGTCTCTTGCGGGGAAGAATTTCCCGGTTCATTGTCTGGACTTGCCTTCCAAATACGCCGGTTCCGGGGCCGCGCGCCTGGTGCGATTCCTGCGCGCGGAGCATTTTGATCTGGTTCACGTGCATTTGTTCCCGGCGAATTACTTCGCTGCATGGGCTTCGTTGCGAGTCACGGATGTCCCGTGGATTTATACTGAGCATAGCATGTGGAATCGCCGCCGGCGTTTTCTTGCCCTGCGAGCGTTGGAGCGTATAATTTACTCCCGCTTTGAACGCATTGTCGCGGTCAGTGAGAGCGTAGCGAGGAGCCTTATCCAGTGGTTACCCTCCATCGGGCCGAAGGTGCGGGTGGTCCCCAATGGCGTGCTCTTGCCGCCGGGCTATCCAAACCGGTTGCCGGGGTCCGTGGGAGACCGGGCCACAATCCTGTTTGTGGGTCGTCTGGAGTATGTCAAAGGAGTGGACGTGCTGCTGCGGGCTTTGGCGGCGCTTCCGCCTTCAGTGACGCTCTGGCTGGCGGGCGCCGGCGCGCAGCGGGCGCAACTCGAGCAGCTCGCCGACACGCTTGGCATTTCCGATCGCGTCAAATTTCTGGGATTTCGAACGGAGGTGCAGCAGCTGATGCTTGAAGCCGATTGTCTGGTGCTGCCCTCGCGGTGGGAGGGATTGCCCATGGTAGTGCTCGAGGCGATGGCAGGGGGAACGCCGGTCGTCGCCTCCGCTGTGGGGGGGATTCCCGAAGTCATCGAGGATGGGGTGACTGGGTGGCTGGTGCCGCCCGAAGATCCCGCCTCCCTGGCGCAGGCATTGATCACAGCGTTGGGAGACCGCGATAGACGACGACGGATTTGTGACGCGGCCCGCGCTCGTGTGGCAGCTTCCTATTCCATTGACGTGATGGCGCAGCGCACCTTGGCCCTGTACGCCGAAGTGTTGGGGCAATCTGTTGCTTCGCAGCCGGCCTCTCGAACCGAAATGTGAGTTTACCGATGGTCAAAGTTGCTCATGTCGCCAGTATCAGCGGCTCTTTGCGCTTTCTCTTGCTGAATCAAATGCTGAGCCTGCGTGAAGCCGGCTATGAAGTGGTCGGCATCTCAGCGCCGGGGCCGCACGTTCCGGTCCTGGAAGCGGCCGGGATCCGGCATATTGCAGTTCCCCTCACCCGTCGCATCACCCCTGGGGAAGACCTGCGTGCTTTTGGGCAGCTCTATCGTATCATGCGGCGCGAGCGCTTCACCATTGTGCATGGACACACTCCCAAGGCCGAGTTATTGGCGCAACTTGCGGCGCGCTGCGCAGGTGTGCCTGTGGTAGTAGATACGTTCCGTGGCATCTACTATCGCCCGGCGATGCATCCCCTCTGGCGATGGGTGTTCTTGCGGATGGCGCAGTTGGCGGCGGCCTGCGCCGATGTGATGCTGTCCCAAAGCCGTGAGGCCATGGACATGATCGTCCGCGAACATATTTGCCCCCCGCACAAACTCCGGTATTTGGGCAATGGCATTGACATTGACCGCTTTGATCCGCGGCAGGTGACGGCCGGGGCGGTTCGTCGCAAGCGCGAGGAGCTGCATTTGCCTGAGGGGGTGCCCGTCGTGGGATTTGTCGGCAGACTGGTCGCCGAAAAAGGCGTCCTGGATTTGTTGCAAGCGGTACCCCTGGTCCGCAAGCGCTGTCCCGACGTACGCTTTGTCTTTGTGGGACAGGCGGATCAGGACAAAGACGATGCAGTTGACCCCGCTGTGATTACCGGCTCTGAGGTGGCTTCTGCTTGCATTTTTGCGGGCGCGCACACAGAGATGCCAGAAATCTACGCGCTGATGGATGTCTTTACCCTGCCCTCTTATCGTGAAAGTGTGCCGCGTTCTCCCATGGAAGCGGCGGCAATGCAGGTGCCCTGTGTGCTGACCGACATTTCGGGCTGCCGTGAAGTGGTGACCCCTGGCTATAACGGTTTCCTCGTGCCGCCCGGCGATGTCAAAGCGCTGGCTGAGGCGTTGGTGACGTTGCTCTCCGATCGGGACCTGGCCCGCCGGATGGGGGAGGCCGGCCGCGCTCAGGCCATAGCTCATTTCGATGAGCGCGCCGTTTTTGCCAGGGTGAAAGCCGAATACGCCCGACTGCTTCAGGAGCAGGGACTGACGGTGCCGGCGCCGCTGTGGCCTGATGTCGCCCCGGCAGGAGTCGCGTATGACTGCTAGATCCTTCGAAAATAGGGATCAGTGGGCCGTGAGTAGAGAGCCGTCACAGCTTCTGCTCACTACTCACCACTCACGACTCACATTTTCATTCTCGGGGAGTGTGCACCAGCACATAGCGTTTCCTGGCCCCCCTGGACGCGCCGCAGCGACAGACAGCGCCAATCTGTGAGGCCTATGAGCGAGCATCCCTTTCTGCGTTATTGGTGGCGCGGCGAGATTGCGGGGTCCCCTGAGGCTCTCATCGCCTGGGGACGCGCCGCCGGGTTGCTGCCGCTGTTGAGCTGGCGGGCGCAGACGCGCGGTTGGCCTCTGCCGGACGGCTTTCTCGACGCCGCGCGTGCTGAGCGGTATGCAGAAATCGCGCGGCAACAGCTGGCCATGGAGCAGCTCCGGGCCCTGGCGACCCTGGCGCGCGAACAGCACTTCACGCCTTTGGTGGTGAAGGGCCCGGTCATCGCTGAGGCCTACCCTGATCCGGCATTCCGCACTTACCACGACATTGACCTGCTGTTGCCCTTGGAACAGACAGAGCCGTTGATGGCCGCCCTGACGGCCCGCGAGTACCGCTTCACCGTCGGCGGCGACCGGGGCAATCACCTGCCTCCCCTCCATCCCGTGCGGCCGGGCTATGTCCTCGAAATTCATACGGCGCTCGGCCACGACCGTGGCACGGAACAGTTCACTTTTGCCGAATGTGCGCCGACCGCGCTGCCCTGGCCACGATTTCCCGATCTGCTGACGCTCGACCCCGTCTTGCACGCTCTCTACCTGAGCCATCATCTGATCAATCACCATCAGATTTCTCTCGGCTTGATGCCGCTGGCCGACCTGTATTTCTGGACGCGCTCGTGGACCGGCGTCGCGTGGCGAACGCTGGCGGAGCAGGCCGCCGCGCGCGATCTCACGCGCAGCGTCCGCCTGGCCCTGGCATTGACGGCCTGGTTCTGGGATGAACCCTGGCCCGCCTGGGTGCAGGAGCGCTTTCTCCCGCCCGAGCCCCGGCTGCTTGAACTGGGCAAGCAGTTGACGCTCGGCGAGCTAGGGGGGCGGACCCCGCGAATCTGGCGCGACCTGCCGGAAAAAAGCCTGCGGGGCTGGTTCGCCTACGTGCGAATAGTGGCGCGCGGCAACCCGGCGATGCTCCAACGCCTGTCCCGACGCCAACGGCTGCTGTTTTACGTGCGACGCCCCTTCTCGCTCCTCAAATATCACGGCGGCACTTTCTGGCGCTTGCTGCGCCGCGATCGTCGCACGCGAGAGCAGCTGGCGGCCCAGGAGACGCTCGCCGACTGGTTGAACCCGGCAGGGAAAAGCTCATGAGCCTCCAAACGGTGGTGTACACGCTCGACCCGGCGGCCATGGATGCGGAACTCATCCGGCGGGCGGCGGCGGTGATTCGGGCCGGCGGATTGGTCGCTTTTCCCACGGAGACGGTTTATGGGTTGGGCGCCAATGCCCTGGACGCCGGCGCGGTGCGCGGGATTTTCGCGGCCAAGGAGCGCCCGGCTCACGACCCCTTGATTATTCATCTGGCGGACGCCGCCGACTTGCCGCGAGTGGCGCGCGATATCCCCCCTCTGGCGTCAGAACTGGCGGCGCGATTCTGGCCCGGACCGCTCACCCTCGTGCTGCCTCGCGGCGAGGCGGTCCCGGCGGAGGTGACCGCCGGCGGCGCGACCGTCGCGGTGCGGGTGCCGGCGCATCCCATCGCACGGGCGCTCATCCGTGCGGCCGGCGTCCCCATCGCCGCGCCTAGCGCTAACCGCTT
>Ga0208198_1001422_pt1 | contig 20996 bp, 13 predicted proteins | sample AD_JPNTR2_MetaG_FD_184446 | JGI IMG/M metagenome (GOLD analysis project Ga0208198, IMG submission 184446) | Active sludge microbial communities of municipal wastewater-treating anaerobic digesters from Japan - AD_JPNTR2_MetaG (SPAdes) (version 2) | ecosystem: Engineered > Bioreactor > Anaerobic...
GTGTTGAAATAAAAATCGCCGTTTTGCCCTATGGCATTGCTTGGGTTAACATTCCCATTCAGTACTGTACGGCCATCTGCTCCGGCAGTGCCTTGTAAACCTTGAGGGCCAACGAGAGAAACGCCTGTAGGCCAAACACCGCCTGATTTAGGGCCGAAAAGCATATTGGTTACTGTGTTGATATAAAAATCGCCGTTTTGCCCTATGGCATTACTTGGGTTAACAGTACCATTCAGCACTGTACGGCCATCTGCTCCGGCAGTGCCTTGTAAACCTTGAGAGCCTTGTGCCCCTTGCGGCCCAACGAGAGAAACGCCGGCAGGCCAAACACCGCCTGATTTAGGGCCGAATAGCATATTTGTAACCGTGTTGATATAAAAATCGCCGTTTTGCCCTATGGCATTGTTTGGGTTAACAGTACCATTCAGCACTGTGCGACCATCTGCACCGGCAGGCCCTTGTAAACCTTGAGGGCCTTGTGCCCCTTGCGGCCCAACGAGAGAAACGCCGGCAGGCCAAACACCACCTGATTTAGGGCCGAAAAGCATATTTGTAGCGGTGTTGATATAAAAATCGCCGTTTTGCCCTATGGCATTGCTTGGGTTAACGGTACCATTCAGCACTGTGCGACCATCTGTACCGGCAGGGCCTTGCAAACCTTGAGGGCCTTGTTCACCTTGTGGAGCTTGAAATTCAACCCAGGCCGCAGAATTATCTTTAGGCATAACAGTAGTAGGCCCCGATTCTGCCTGAGCAATCCACATGGAATTAGTTCCACCGGTTGTTGATTCAGAGAAGACATAATCCCCTGGAACATAAATAGAATCTTGGTGCCAAGCTCCACGATTGGTAAGACCGATCCCGGCAGGTCCCTGGGGACCTTGTGGCCCTTGTAAACCTTGTGGTCCAACAAGCGAAACGCCGGCAGGCCAAACATCTTCCGATTTTGGACCAAAAAGCATATTTGTAGCAGTGTTGATATAAAAATCGCCGTTTTGCCCTATTGTATTACTTGGGTTAACGGTACCATTCAGAACTGTACGACCGTCCACTCCTGCAGGGCCTTGTTGACCTTGTGGGCCTTGCGATCCTTGTGCGCCTTGCGGCCCAACGAGAGAAACGCCGGCAGGCCAAACGCCACCTGATTTAGGACCAAAAAGCATATTGGTAGCCGTGTTGATATAAAAATCGCCGTTTTGCCCTATTGTATTGCTTGGGTTAACGGTACCATTCAGTACTGTACGACCGTCCACTCCTGCAGGGCCTTGTTGACCTTGTGGGCCTTGCGATCCTTGTGCACCTTGCGGCCCAACGAGAGAAACGCCAGCAGGCCAAACATCTCCCGATTTAGGGCCGAAGAGCATATTGGTAGCTGTGTTGATATAAAAATCGCCATCAGCACCTTCGTTGGTTGGGTCAGTATTACCATGGAGAATAGTTCTACCATCGACACCCGGTGTTCCCGGTATCCCTTGCGGACCAGGTTCACCTTGAGGCCCCGGATTCCCAGAAGCAGCATAGAGCGCAATAGGTACCGAGAGTAGTCTTGAACGACCTAAATCGATAAATTGATTTTGTCCCTGAAGTCTCACTTCTGTTTTTACAAAAACTTCAGCTTGGCTCCATGGAATATCAGAAAAACTTCCGGAAAGGATATTTCCAAAACCGACAGGTAAGCTGATTACACCGTTAGCTCCGGTATTCGCCGTGTGTGATTCTTTGTAAAACTCGGTTGAACCATCGGCATTGGTTAGGGTGATTATAACTTCCACAGATTGGTTTGAGAGGATTCCACCTTCAGCATTACGTAGGGCTGCCTGGTAGTTAAACCCCTGTGGTGGTTGGGCAAAAGTGAGAAATGATATTAACCCAACGATGAGAGTGGTTAACTTTTTCATAGCAATGAAATTTGGTTTTAGTCACTAAATATAAGCTTTTTTTTCAAAAATTAGCATATTTTCACAAAAAATAGTTATCCTTAATGAAGTCAAAGTAAGTGAATTATGGATGGATTCGATATTTATAGCTCGTGAAAAATTTTTATATCAAACATCAATAGTTAAAATTGAAAAGGTTAAAAAAATACATAAAAAAAGACCGCCTTAAGTGGTTGGCGGTCTTAGATTTGGACTAAAAGAGTTTTTAGTGTGAACTGATGTGAGCTTGATAGGCAGTAGCATCCATCAAGTTGTTAAGTTCAGCAGGGTTCGAAATTTTAATTTTGATCATCCAACCTTCACCATGAGGATCTTTGTTTACCAATTCGGGATTGGATGAAAGTTTGGGGTTGACTTCCAAAACTTCTCCACTTACCGGCATGAAAAGATCCGATACGGTTTTTACAGCTTCAATGGTTCCAAAAACTGCGCCTTTCGACAATGTTTCTCCTTGGGTTTCGATTTCAACAAAAACTATATCGCCCAATTGTTGCTGAGCAAAATCAGTAATTCCGACGATTGCGGTGTCACCGTTAACAACTATCCATTCGTGTTCTTCGGTAAATTTCATATTTGCAGAATAGCTCATGACTTGAAATTTTTAAGTTTGTGGCAAAATTATAACTTTTAATAAGAAAAGTAAAATGATTATGAATTTTTTATGCAATGATAAAAAAGCAAAAAGCAGACAGACAATTATAAATTGATGATTTGTTTAAAGCACCATTGGTAAATATTACTTACTTTTGCATGGAAAAAAATATAAAAGAGAAAGCAGTGCGTTTAAAATTAACTCTGTTCATAATCCTAATTTCCGGGTTTTTATTTAGAAGTTTTTGGTTAAAAGGACAGTCGTATCGAAAAGACACGTTAAATATTCCATGTCTTTCGGTAACATTAGGATTTTGTCTGCCGATGACAGATATGGCTGATCGATACAATTTTTTTGGGCAGGGAGGTGGTGCTTTTATAATGAAATTCAGGAATAATATGCTTTTAGTCGCCGAAGGTGTGGTGCTATATGGTGAGGGTTATAAAGGACCCGACCCGTTACGATTGATCCTCAACCAAAATGGAACCATCACCAATCAATACGGGCAACCGGCCGAATTTTCCCGTGGCATGCGGGGAATGCAACTTTCCCTTAAAACCGGATACATTTATAATCGATGGGCACATAACCCCAATTCAGGAATTACCCTAACGGCAGGAGTTGGCTTTTTGCAATCGCGATATTGGATTGATCAGCGCGGAAACAATGTCCCGCAAATTATGGGCGATTATGTGAAAGGCTATGACCGATTATCTAACGGATTGGCTTTGAATCAGTTTTTGGGTTATACCTATTTTCACAACAAAAATTTTTGGCATGTTTATGCCGGAATTGAATTTACGGAAGCTTGGACACAAATTCGCCGCGATTGGGATTTTACGTTGATGCGTCGCGATAATTCAAAATTTTTTGATACCATGACTACTTTTAAAGTAGGGTGGATTATTAGCTTTGTACAACGAGAGTCGGAAGAAATATATTACTACTAAAATATTATAAATGAGAACAATATATTCTTTGTTTATCAATATTTATCGATTTCTCATTTGGGTGGCTTCCATAAAAAATCCCAAAGCAAAGGCATGGATCAGAGGTCGTCGCAACTGGCATACCCGATTAAAAAATGGTTTGAGCAACAACCAAAAACCTGTCATTTGGATTCATTGTTCCAGTTTGGGAGAATTTGAACAAGGAAGACCCATTATTGAGCGATTACGGGATCAACAAAAAAACGTGTTTATTCTTCTAACCTTCTTCTCTCCATCAGGATTCGAAATCCGCAAAAACTACAATAAAGCCGATTACGTTTGCTATCTTCCATTGGACACCCCATGTAACGCTCGAAGATTTATAGAGACGGTTAATCCGGTTGTGGCCATTTTTGTTAAATACGAGTTTTGGTATAACTATCTAAACATTTTGAAAAAGAGAAGTATCCCTGTATGGCTTATTTCGGGAATCTTTAGAAAATCGCAACCATTTTTTAATCCATTCTATGGTAGATGGTTTGCTAAACAACTGAAATGTTTCGACTATTTCTTTATCCAAGATCAATTATCGGGCGAACTTTTAGATTCTATAGAAATTCAAAACTATTCTGTTTGTGGAGATACGCGGTTCGATCGGGTAATTCAGATTGCCGAACAAATCGTTCCTATTGAAGTTGTAGAACGGTTTACCAATGGATTTTTGACAGTAGTTGCAGGAAGTACTTGGCCTAAAGAAGAAGAATATATTGCCCGTTGGTATCAGCAAACAACGAAAAAGGTTAAAATCATTATTGCGCCACACGAAATTCATTCCGGACACATCCAGCAAATCGAACAAAAGTTTAGTGGCAAATCGATTCGATATTCTTCGGCAGTTTTGCAACGCGATCTCGAAAAATACGATGTATTGATTATTGACAATATTGGAATGCTTTCAACAGTTTATTCCTATGGAATGATTTCCATTGTAGGAGGAGGTTTTGGTAAAGGTATTCATAATGTTCTGGAACCTACTGTGTATGGAATTCCTGTAATTTTCGGGCCAAATTATAATAAATTTCGTGAAGCACATCAATTGATAGAAATTGGAGCGGGTTTCCCGGTCAGCACATTTGATCAGTTCAGCACTGTATTAGAAACTTTGATGAACAATGACACTTTGCGGGATGAGATTCGTTTTAAGCTTAATCAATATTTCGCATCAATGAAAGGTTCAGTTGAATTAATAATGCATCGCATTGAACTATTAGGCTTAAATAATAGGTAAAAATACTTATCAACCGATTAAATATCTCATTATTAACAAATTAGTTTAAAATTGTTAATAATTTTTTTTGCTTTGTTAGCAGATTTGGTTGTATTTTCGCTATTGCAAAAATCGGCACAAGAGATATTTCACGAGAGAAGCGATAGATAATCAAAACCAATAATTAATTTTACAGTAATGCTAACAAGCGAGATGGTTCCACCCAAAAAGGAAAGTAAACAAAAAGTGTATTCCTACGATGAGGTTTACCAAGCCACCTTGGAATATTTTAAAGGTGATAAGCTTGCTACTACCGTATGGATTTCAAAGTACGCCTTGAAAGATTCAGATGGGAATCTTTACGAACGTTCACCGGAAGACATGCATTGGCGGATTGCCAATGAGATTGCACGAATTGAAGCACGGTATCCGAATCCGCTCAGTGCACAGCAGGTATTTGAAGTGTTATCGGAATTTAAGTACATTGTTCCCCAAGGAAGTCCCATGGCCGGAATAGGGAACAATTTTCAGGTTGCATCTTTGTCCAATTGCTTTGTGATTGGCAACAAAGGAGAATCCGATAGCTATGGCGGGATTCTGAAGATTGATCAGGAACAAGTTCAATTGATGAAACGTCGTGGGGGAGTGGGGCATGATTTATCCCACATTCGCCCGGCCGGAAGTCCGGTTAAAAACTCGGCGTTAACGTCGACCGGTTTGGTACCGTTCATGGAGCGTTATTCAAATTCGACCCGCGAAGTAGCTCAAGATGGCCGTCGTGGCGCACTTATGCTCACTGTCAGCATAAAACACCCCGATGCTGAGAAATTTATCGATGCCAAGTTGGAAGAGGGAAAAGTAACCGGCGCCAATATCTCCGTGAAGATCGACGACGATTTCATGAAAGCTGTTGTTGAGGAAACTCCTTATTTGCAACAATATCCTGTTGCCAGCAAAAACCCGACTGTAGTAAAAGAGATCAACGCTAAAAAGCTGTGGGAAAAAATAATACACAACGCATGGAAATCAGCGGAACCCGGCATTCTTTTCTGGGATACCATCATCCGCGAATCGGTACCCGATTGCTATGCCGATTTAGGTTTTCAAACCGTATCTACCAATCCATGTGGTGAAATTCCTCTTTGTCCCTACGATAGCTGTCGGTTGTTAGCAATTAACCTTTACGGGTACGTTAAAAATCCGTTTACCTCGCAAGCTACCTTCGATTTTGACCTTTTCCGTAAGCATCTGACCATTGCTCACCGGATGATGGACGATATTATTGACCTTGAGCTTGAAAAGATAGATGCTATCCTTGAGAAAATCAACAACGATCCGGAATCGGAAGAGATTAAGCGCGTTGAGAAAAACCTCTGGCTCAACATCCGACGCAAGGCAACAGAAGGCCGTCGGACAGGTATCGGGATTACGGCTGAAGGCGACATGTTAGCAGCATTAGGTTTGCGTTACGGAAGTACGGAGGCTATCGAATTTAGTGTAAAGGTTCATAAAACTTTAGCCTTGACGGCTTATGCAAGTTCAGTTGAATTAGCCAAAGAACGCGGACCATTTCCGATCTATGACCCGGAGCGCGAAGCCAAAAATCCATTTATCTTGCGTATAAAAGAGGCCGATCCGGTTCTTTACAATAACATGGTAACCTACGGGAGACGAAACATCAGCATGCTAACTGTAGCCCCCACAGGAAGTACAAGTATCCTTACCCAAACTACATCAGGAATTGAACCGGTATTTAAACCGATATATCGCCGAAACCGAAAGGTCAACCCAAACGATAAAGATGTGAAAATATCGCATCGCGATGCCGTTGGCGATTACTGGGAAACTTTCACCGTGATTCATCATAAATTTATTGAATGGATGAAAATCAACGGATATTCGGTTGAAGAAGTGGAACAAATGTCCGATGAAGAAATTGAGCAGTTGGTAGAAAAATCGCCCTATTATAAAGCTACCGCTAACGATGTGGACTGGATTAACAAAGTTCGCATGCAAGGTGCCATTCAAAAATGGGTTGATCATAGCATCAGCGTAACGGTTAATCTACCGGAAAATATTACTGAGGAAATGGTAGCCAAAGTTTATTTGGAAGGATGGAAAGCCGGATGTAAGGGCATAACAGTTTATCGGGAAGGTAGTCGCACCGGAGTTTTGGTGTCGAACAAAGATGATAAAAAGGCCACACAGGAGCTAAAACGACCCAAAGAACTCGAAGCGGATGTGGTGCGCTTTAAAAATGGAATAGAAAATTGGATAGCTTTCATTGGTTTGATGGATGGAAAGCCCTACGAAATTTTTACCGGTCTTTCTGACGATGATGTATTGCCTGTGCCCGCTGGCGTTACTCATGGTAAAATTATCAAAAACAAAGACGAAGATGGTAACACTCGTTACGACTTTCAATACATCAACAAATTTGGCTACAAAACCACGATTGAAGGCTTATCGCATAAGTTTAATCCTGAATTCTGGAATTATGCTAAATTGATCTCAAGCGTGTTACGATATGGAATGCCCATTGAGAACGCCATTCCCTTGATCGATTCCTTACATTTCGATAACGAATCCATCAACACTTGGAAAGCTGGGGTCGGACGTGCATTGAAGCGATATATCCCCGATGGAACTGTCGCAAAAGGGAAAAAATGCAAGAATTGCCAGTCAACCAATCTTATTTATCAGGAAGGATGTTTAATATGTTCCGACTGTGGTTCGTCGGAATGTGGTTAGGATCTTTTTAGTATCTCTGTTGTTGAAAAGCCATCGAATTTTTCGATGGCTTTTTTTATTGCAGAGCTAAAAAAGAAAACCCCGCGAAAAGCGGGGTTGGAAAAATTGAATCTACAAACAGACTCATACTTTTGATATACGATTTAAACCCAATGCCTTGAGAATAATTCGTGGTAGAGATTTTTCCGGATTTCGTTTGGTTAGATCAATAAACCAGTTCCATTTTTTCATGATAGGGACTTTATGGGTTTCCACAAATTCAATAAGTGTTCCTTCCGGCGCTTGAATGTAGCTGAAATGTCCGGCAGCTTCGCCCATATCAAAGCTGTTGTTGCTGTCAACGGTGAAAGGAAAACCTTTTTGCTGACAAGTGTTTCGCATAGCGGCCATTCCTTGGATATCAAAGCAAAGATGAATGAATCCCGGGTCGCCCCACATTCTTCCTTCGAAAATATCTTTTGGCGTTCTAGATTTTACTTCGATTAGTTCGATCTCCGAGGAACCAAGAATGGGGGCAAAGGCACCTTTTCGCGGTTCGGGATGGGTGAGTAAAACCCGGCGAAACGTTTCGCCGCCTCCTTTCAGTGGGGTGAAATCGACAAACGATTGCTCTATGTCGTAAATCAACGTTTGGTATCCCAAAATTTCACCATAAACTACCAAACTTTCCTCTATGTTGCGAACACCAATAATGGCTCCATAAACCCCGCCGGATGGAACTTTGGTTTTGGTAAAATATTCTGGGGTTTCTACAAATTCAAATATATTCCCGTAAAGGTCTTCAACAAAAAAATGTTTTTTTCCGTCGGGGCGAGAGGTAACATCTCCAAGTATTTTAGTTGCAACGTTTTGCTGGTATTGGTAAGCTTTGTTGATGTCAGGGCATTTCATTTTTGTTACATTAATTCCCAAATCGCCCAAACTAAGAGGTTTATCAATAGGTTGTGGTTTTTTTCCGGTGTGTTGCCAGATTTCAAAACCGCCTCCACCAAGCATATTGAAGGCTAAGGCTGCATGACGTTCTCGCTTTTCTCCGCCGGTGTGCGGAAGCATAAGCTCTGCCACGGCTCTTTCTTCAAAAATACGGATATCCATTCCAAAATGTGTGATATACCAATTCCATGCTTCGTGGAAATTGGCTACTCCTACTCCCATTTGTTGTATTCCGCTTATGATGTATTTGTTCATAAATTATTGATTTTGAAAGCTTTAATTATCGAGTTTCAACACTGCAAGAAATGCTTTTTGGGGTACTTCAACATTTCCAATTTGACGCATCCGTTTTTTTCCCTTTTTTTGTTTCTCCAACAGCTTGCGTTTACGCGTTATATCGCCTCCGTAACATTTTGCCGTAACATCTTTTCGCAATGCTTTTACTGTTTCCCTAGCAATGATTTTTGATCCGATTGCTGCTTGAATGGCAATATCGAATTGTTGTCGAGGTATGAGTTCTTTGAGTTTCTCGCAAATTTTTCGGCCAAATTCGTAGGCATTGTCAGTATGAAGAAGAGTTGAAAGAGCATCCACCGGCTCGCCGTTTAAAAGAATATCGAGTTTAACAAGTTTAGCAGGGCGATAATCGCTCAATTGATAATCGAACGATGCATATCCTTTGGAAATACTTTTGAGTTTGTCGTAGAAGTCGATGACAATTTCTGCCAATGGTAAATCGAAACGAATTTCAACCCGATTGCCTGTTAGGAATACCTGGCTTTTGAGTTCACCGCGTTTACCGATACATAGGGTCATAATATTGCCTAGAAACTCGGTTCTTGTAATTATTTGTGCATGGATGTAAGGCTCCTCAATAGTTTCAATGAAATTCACCGGTGGTAGTCCTGAAGGATTGTGTACTTCAAGAGTTTCACCTTTGGTATTGATCACTCTGTAACTAACGTTTGGAACCGTGGTGATAACATCCATATCGAATTCCCGTTCGAGGCGCTCCTGAATGATTTCCATATGAAGCAGACCAAGGAAGCCGCATCGGAATCCAAACCCGAGTGCTGCCGATGATTCGGGAACAAAGGATAACGAGGCGTCGTTGAGTTGCAATTTTTCTAGCGATGTTCGCAGGTCTTCAAAGTCGTCGGGGTCAACCGGATACATGCCTGCAAAAACCATGGGTTTAACATCTTCAAACCCTGAAATAGCTTTATCGCATGGGTTGGCAACGTGGGTAATGGTGTCGCCTACTTTTACTTCGCGCGCCGCTTTAATCCCACTAATGATATAACCCACATTGCCGGCACTGATGCTATCGGTGGGATAATATCCAAGTTTTAGAATTCCTATTTCTTCGGCGTTGTATTCTTTACCTGTATTGACAAACTTCACAAGATCTTTGGTTCGGATAGTTCCGTTGAATACTTTGAAATAGGCTATAATTCCGCGGAATTGATTGAAAACACTATCGAAAATCAAGGCCTGAAGGGGTGCATCAGGATTGCCGGTAGGCGGTGGGATTCTTTCAACGATTGCGGCAAGGATTTTCTCAACACCTAACCCTGTACGACCGGAGGCTTCGATGATTTCTTCGGATTTACATCCAAGTAGATCTATGATTTGATCGCGCACTTCTTCCGGATTGGCATTGGGCATATCCATTTTGTTAAGCACGGGAATAATTTCCAAATTATGCTCAATAGCCATATACAGGTTGCTTATGGTCTGTGCCTGAATTCCTTGGGTTGCATCTACAACCAGCAGAGCACCTTCGCATGCGGCAATTGACCGTGATACCTCGTAGGAAAAATCCACGTGTCCCGGAGTGTCGATCAGGTTTAGGATATATTCTTCCCCATCGGAGTGTTGATAGCGCATTTGAATTGCGTGACTTTTAATTGTGATACCACGTTCCCGTTCCAGATCCATATTGTCGAGCACCTGTTCCCGGAGTTCTCGTTCAGAAATGGTTTGTGTGGTTTGCAACAGGCGATCGGCCAACGTACTTTTTCCGTGATCGATGTGGGCTATGATGCAGAAATTTCTGATATTCTTCATCGAATGTGGGTTAATATGGAGATTTTATTGTTTGATGATCAATATTTTTTGAGCTGCAAAGATAGAAAAAAATCTGTTTTTGGGGAATACCCTTCCGCCTAAAAGCAAGAAATCAGCCAAGTCAGTTTTAAACTAAATGTGAAAAACTTTTGTATTTTTGTAATGGATTATCACCAAAATGATACGCGCTGTAATAATAGACGATGAGCCCCTTGCGGTGGAGGTTTTAGATCGTTTCCTCAATCTTTATCCCGACTTGGAGGTTGTTGGCAAGTTTACCAATCCGGTAATGGCATTGGATAAAATTTCTGACCTTCTTTGCGATGTTATTTTTCTTGATATCGATATGCCGGGAATCGATGGGTTGAGTTTTGCTCAAAAAATCGAATCGCTTGAGAATCGCCCATATATTGTTTTTGTAACGGCTCATCGGGATTATATGCTTGATGCTTTACGTGCCCATGCCTTCGATTTTCTTTTAAAACCAGTTGTTCAGGATGTCTTGACGGATTGTTTAAATCGCATTGACCTTGCAATTGTTGGAGAAATAAAAAATAGGCATTATGGCGACAAATCGGTTTTGGATAAACCCATAAAAATTAATTCGCGCACGGGTTTTGTAATTTTTAAACCCAGAGAAATCATTGCCATTGAAGCCGAGGGCAGCTATTGTTCGGTTATTTTACCCTTCGATAAAATCCTATTTTCCTATAATCTGAAGAAAATCGAATCTTTTTTACCTGGTAGATATCTTTTGCGAATAAGCCGTTCGGCATTTATCAATCCGCAGTATTTCCGAAGCTTGGATAAGAAAAAGGGGGTAGTATTGCTTGTTTGCGGAGATCGGAAGTTTGAAGTGCCCATATCACAAAACTTCATACCCGTTATCGAAAACTTTTTTGAAAATGATCCAACGAATCTATCGTCTCATTCTGAAGCATTCGATTGATTTGAAATGGTCATAACTAGCCATTTTTTTGTTTATAAAAAATCATAAAATCAGTTAAGTAACACTATTTTTTCGATTTGTTTGAAACATTTCAGGCAAAGTTATGTTTTATTGTAAACGAATTAATAAAAATCACACGCCATGATCGATTTAACTACAACCTACATGGGATTGCATCTCAAAAATCCTCTTATTGTTGGATCCAGCGGTTTAACAGCCGATTTCGACGATGTTATGGAGATTGCCATGCAAGGGCCCGGAGCTATTGTTCTAAAATCGCTTTTTGAAGAAGAAATTCAGTATGAACTCGAGCAGGATATGCTACAAATGACAGCTCGGCCTTATGTGTATCCTGAAACGTTTGACTACATGGATTCCACTTTGAAAAAAGACAGAATTCGTGAATATTTAGAACTTATTCAAAATCTTAAGTCAGCTACTGATGTACCAATCATTGCCTCCATTAATTGCGTATCAGATCAAAAATGGACCTACCTTGCCAAAGAAATTGAGGCAGCCGGAGCCGATGGACTTGAGCTTAATTTATTTATTCTTCCCAGCGATTTGAATCGAAGCTCCGAAGATATGGAACAGGTCTATTTTTCAGTGATAAGAAAGGTTAGAGAGAATACTAATTTACCTATTGCAGTTAAAATCAGCTATTATTTTAACAATTTGGCACAATTCATTAAAAAATTGTCATTAGAGAAAATCGAGGCAATTGTGTTGTTCAACCGATTCTATTCGCCCGACATTGACATTGAAAATTTTGAAATCACCAGCGGTAATGTTTTGTCAACATCAGGCGATATAAGTATGCCACTACGTTGGATAGCTATGATGAGCGGTCGGGTTAATTGCGATTTGGCAGCATCAACCGGCGTTAGTTCCGGAAGCGATATGGTGAAACTGCTTTTGGCCGGTGCCACCGCAACTCAGGTAGTTTCAGAACTTTATCGTAGTGGGAACGTGACAATAAAACTGATGCTTAAAGACCTCGAAAATTGGATGGTTCGTAAAAAGTTTGAATCAATCTCGGACTTTCGTGGAAAACTTGCACAAACAGAATCTACCGACCCGGCTGCTTATGAGCGAGCTCAGTTTATGCGACACTTTTCAAACTTTATTCGTTACAATCCATAATTGATTTAGTGGTTTGATTTGTTGAAACCGTTTTAAAGGCACATTGCGCCTAAAAAACGGTTTTTTTTCTTATTGCTCTAGTTTTTCGGTTCTACTGAATGTCAAAGTCGCGAAGAGCCTCTAAACTAATTTCGATGAATTTGTCTAAAGGAAGTCCAATCTTTTCGCACTCGAGAATATTTTCGCGTTTAACCGAGGCAGCAAAAGCCTTTTCTTTCATGCGTTTTTTGATGGATGAAGGTTTTACGCTTGAAATCTTCTTGTCGGGATAGACAAGTGCTGTGGCAAATATCAATCCTGTGATTGTTTCTCCGGCAGCAAGAGCATGGTGAAATTTCTTTGTTCGGGCTTTGCCATGAGCAGCATCTTCGTTATGAAGCATAATGGCTTCCACAATTTCCTGATCAATGCCATTTTCTTGAAGAATCTCAACTGCTTTCATTCCATGGGTTAGGGGATCTGCTTGGGTAATTTCCACGTCAATATCATGAAGCAATCCGGCTATACCCCATTTTTGTTCATCCTCGTTGAAGTATTTTGCCAATGCTTGCATCACTCTTTCAGATGCCAAGCAATGAAGGATCATTTTTTCGTTTTTCACCCATTGACTTAAAAGTTTAATAGCGTTTTCTCGTTCCATTTTTTTTCATTCTAATGAACTATTGTTTTTGTTAGATTGTTTAACAGTAAATCAACCTATGATTAGAATCCGGCATAGAATCATTATTCTCACCCTGTTAGTTTCGGCAACAACGTCGCTGATTGTGGGGGTTATATCTATTGCCGGAGTTAGCAAAATTATAAAAAAAGAGGCGGAAGATAAACTATTAATGATCACCATTACTCAATCTTTGGAATTTGAAACTGAATTGAGAAAAATAACTGATTTATCTCTTAATCTGGAATCTATTTTAAAAGGAGTTATAGAGGGGCATGGTTTACCCCAATCTGAAAGAGAGATGTTTCAGCTAAAAAGCGCGATTGATCCAATAGTTCAAAACTATTTACGTTTGCTAAAACCACGTACTTGCTGGATTATCTTTAACCCCGGTCTTGTTCCCGGCAAACACACGATTAGTTATGAAGATCTAGATGCTGATGGGATCTATATTCGTGAACCTGAATATTCTGTCAATGATTTTGATTTGAACGATTCTTCCATGGAATGGTGGACAAAGGCCATTAAGGTGGGATCGGTGTGGACAAAGCCCTATTTTTGGGAAAATTGGAATGTTGAATTGATTTCCTACTCTAGAGCCGTTTTTCATGAAGGGAAATTAGTGGCTTGTGTCGGAAGCGATTTTGATTTGACAATGCTTAAAGAGAAATTGAGTAGGATAACAGTTTATCAATCCGGTAATATGGCTATTTGGAACGAAGAGTTAAAACTAGTTTATCATCCTTATTTTTATGGAAAGGCGATATCGAGCATTCTAGACAGTTCCAATTACCATAATCTTAAAACCGATTTGCAACGCCGCGATCAAGGGATTTTTATTTATCAAATGGGTAATGAGAATAAAATTCTAGCCTATAAAAAATTGTCGAATGGATGGTATATGGCATCAATTGCTCCTTGGAATGAGATCTTCGCATCGATTAGAAAGGTTTGGAGAACAATATTATTAATAATCGGCTTAGGGGCGTTTTTGGGAGTTTTGATGTCGTTATGGATAAGTGTCACCATCACAAGCCCGGTTCAGCAATTGGTTTATCTTTTCCAGCAAGGATCTGAGGGGTATCTGACAATTAGGGCGCCACGCTCTAAAATATATGAAATCAATGCATTGGCACAGCATTTTAATCATTTGATGAATACCGTCCAACAAACGATTGAACAATTACGACAATCGGAAGAAGAACTGAAACAGGCAAAGGAAAAGGCTGAAGAGTCGGATCGGTTAAAGAGTGAATTTCTTTCCAACATAAGTCATGAGATTCGTACACCCTTAAACGCTATTGTAGGATTTTGTCAGTTAATAACTACCAGTGAAGTTGATAATTCTACCAAGGATCAATTTCTACAATACATTTATCTGAGTAGTTCAAAACTAACGGATATGGTTGAAGATATTGTGTTGTTTAGTCAGATTCATCAAAATACAATTCAGCCCAAACCAAAAGAGGTTGATATTATTCAAACCTTGCATTCCATTTTTGATGAAACTGAAAGAACTTATAAAGAATATTTTAATCGTGTAAACCTAATATTATCCATTCCCGCCTCCATTAGCAGTCTGAATTTAGTTACCGATACATCAATGATTCATCGAATTTTCAGAAGCTTAATATCTAATGCTGTGAAATTTACCAAAGAGGGATATATTAAATTTGGGATTTCTTCAATAGAAAATGAAAAGGTTTATTTCTTTGTTGAGGATACAGGTATAGGCATTCCCGAAGATCAAAAAGACCGGATTTTCATGCGTTTCTATAAATATCAACCCTTTAACGATCATTTTGCTGAAGGTATTGGGTTGGGACTTTCATTATCAAAAGATCTGGCAAATATGCTTGGTGGTGATATTTGGATTGAATCTCAGTTAAATATTGGCACTAAGGTAATTTTTACTATTCATAAAACTCATTCAGATAAACCAATTTAAAAGCATCACATTATGAAAAAATCTCTTTTAGTGCTCATCTTCGTAGGAATGCTATATCCTGTTTATTCGCAGGATATCGAAATTAGCGATGAAAAAGGCTCACCGGTTAATTTTGGAGTGGATTTGTATAACCGATATGTTTGGAGAGGGTTGTTATTTAGCGATGCTCCTAATATACAACCATGGATTTCTGCCGATTGGAAGGGACTTACATTTATGTGTTGGGGAAGCTACGCCACTTCACGCGATTATTCTGAAGTGGATATTTTTCTGTCGTATAAATGGAATGGTCTTACCATCGGATTGAACGATTATTTTAATCCATCGATTGATGGTGTTAGAAACGATTATTCTATTTGGAAAGAGACAACCACACCGCATTTGGTAGAGGCCTATCTGATGTATAAACTACCGGTTGAGAAGTTCCCCTTTGAATTCACCGCTAGCACTTTTGTTTATGGAGCCGATCGTGACGAAAATTTAAAAAATCGGTATTCCACCTATGTAGAATTGCTCTACCCTTTTGTGTCAGGAAGTAACAATATTTCTCTTTTTGCCGGAGCCACAGTTAATAAAGGCTATTATGCGACCAAAGCAGCATTTGTGAATGTGGGAGGTAAATTTTTGAGAAACATTAAGGTTACCCAAGATTTTGAAATTCCATTGACTGCCTCTCTGATTTTCCATCCGGAAAATCGGAATGTATTTTTAGTGGTGGGTTTCAGCTTTTAATCATCAACAAATTAAGCAACTATGAAAACTGAAAAATTTGTTTCAATAAGCCGTAAACTTTCCTTAATAGTCGGTTTTGGCATGTTTATGTTAGCTTCGGTGATCATCGCCATAAGTGCTATACAAACTCACAAAGAGGCCATCCGTTCATCCATTTCGGAGGTAAAAGCCCTTGGGGGGGAATTTAGTTTGAAAATCCAACGTGAAATGGAAAAAGCGATGTTGGCTTCAAGAGCCATGGCCGATGCTCTATCAGCTGTGGGGAATCAAGATAATCCCTTGAAAATTTCGCGTGAAGCTGCCCAACTTATGGGAGAAAAGGTTCTTTTCTCAAATCCCGAATTTTTGGGTTTTACTCTTGCTTTTGAACCCAATGCTTTTGATGCTAACGATGCGGCCTTCATTAATGCTCCGGCTCACGACGCAACAGGACGTTTTTTGACCTATTTGACCAAAATGGAGAATGGGAAAGCGGCTCGTGAGGTTTTAATCGATTATGAGACTCCTGAAAAAGGTCCTTGGTATTGGGAACCCAAAAAACGCATGAATGAATTTGTTACCGAGCCGGTAATCTATCCGGTTCAGGGTAAAGATGTTTTGATGGTTTCATTTATGACTCCAGTTATTAACTCGGGGCGTTTTCTAGGAGTTACCGGCATTGATTACCCTATAGATTTTATGCAAAAAATGGCGCTTGAGGCACGGTTCTATGATGGTAATTATAAATTAGCGATTTTATCCAATAATGGAGTTTTTGCTGCCAATACAGAAAGACCGGAGTTAATTAATCAGCCGATGAGTGCTGAAAACTCGTTTGATGTTGAGAAACAAATACAGCGAATCCAAAGAGGAGAGGCATATGATTTACAAAGAGAAAATTATTTATGGATTTACACTCCATTTCGCGTTGGGAAAGCTTCCGATTATTGGCAAGTTAGGCTTGCTATTCCATTACAAATTGTCACACAGAATGCCTATCGGCTGATGATAAGTCAAATTATTGTTGGGTTGATTTTAATTCTTATCGGGATAGCTATTCTTGTTTGGTATGTTACACGATTAATGGCACCTCTTGTTGAGGTTTCCAAATTAGCCGATAAAGTTGCTAATGGAGATTTGACGTTTGTTTTGGAAAATAAGCCCACCAACGACGAGATAGGTATTGTACAACATTCATTTCAGCAAATGCAGAAACAACTGAGTGGGATAATTCAAGAGATTACTGAAACTGCTGAGAATATCTCCGAATCAAGCAATTATGTCAGTTCGGCTAGTCAAACTCTGTCGCAAGGTGCCTCTGAACAAGCCTCCAGTGCTGAGGAAGTATCGGCTACGATGGAACAAATGACTGCTAATATTCAGCATAATACCGCCAATGCCAAAGAGGCAGAGAAGATTATTCGAAAAGTTACCGGTGAGGTTGGTGAGAGTGCTGAATCGGCGAAAGTTTCAGCAAAAACAATGAATGAAATTGCTGATAAAATAGGCTTCATAAACGAGATTGCACGACAAACCAACATCTTAGCCCTAAATGCTGCGGTTGAGGCAGCCCGGGCTGGGGAATACGGAAAAGGCTTTGCAGTGGTTGCCGCTGAGGTACGTAAATTAGCCGAAAGAAGCCAACTGGCTGCGGTTGAAATTGATGAACTATCGAAAAAGGCTAAGGCTATTGCCGGACAAACCGAGTCGAAAATGCGTGAGTTGGTACCGGAAATCGAGAAATCGAGTCGGTTGATTCAGGAAATCAATGCAGCATCCTTCGAACAAGCAAAAGGTTCTGAGCAAGTAAACACTGCTATTCAGCAACTTTCGCTTGTTACCCAACAAAATGCGTCTTCTTCGGAAGAATTGGCCACCAATGCTGAAGAAATGGCATCCAAAGCCGATAGCATGAAAGAACAAATATCGTTTTTCCGCATTTAAAGAAATCAGCAAACAAAGGGACGCAATCGGGCGTCCCTTTGTTGTTATGATGGTTCTAATAAGATTTCTTATTGTTTATTCAAAGATTACACGAAACGTTTGATTACCTAACGATTGCCCTTGAATCATTAACAGATAAACACCCTGCTTCGGAATATTTTTCCCTTGGATATCCACCCGATTATTTCCAGGAATAATTCGGGTTTTCATAAATTCGACGACACGTCCGGTCAAATCGCAAAGCATCATTTCGATATCATCCACTGTATTGGTCTCAACCTCTATTGTAAGCGCAGAACGCGCAGGATTGGGGAAAACGAATATTTGATGATCAAAGGGTTTTTCGGTGGGTTTAATGCCAACCACGTAAATACTGTCGGAAATAATCCTTCGGTTTGTATAGAGACGATATTCGCCGGGGGCAAGGGTTAACATTATGGAAGGTTGGGAAACATTTATTGAGTCTTGAGTGAAGAATTCATACCAAATTCCGGTGTGAGGAAAGGTGAATCCAAATGATGCACTATTGACGTCGAAATTTCCTAAAACCACTGCATTCATGTCGGGGTGGTTTAGTTTTATCCATTTTTGTGCTCCGCCGAGTGAAGTTTGAAAATCGTTGGTCTGAAACACAGGGAAACGGTGTCGCAAATGAATCATTTTAGCATAGGTAGCGTGTAGGTTCCAACGATTTGGATCGTTGATATAGTGCCATCGGATAGGCTTACGTCCGGTTCGGCCGTTGTAATCAATAGAGACGTCGTAGCCCAATTCGGCAAATTGCCAAATCATTTTTGGTCCGGGAACGGCCAAAAAGAAGGTTGTGGCTAATTCGCAGCGTTTTAGACCAATTTCTAAATTTTTTACGTCGTGATTTGGGTTGGTGCTATTGCCGTATTGCAAGTTTTTGTACATGAGTCGCTCTTCGTCATGGCTTTCCATATAGCCCACAAGATGCGGAACGTTCCATCCACGTGATTTATAGGAAATACCTGATAAATTGGAATTTGCAACCCATCCCATAGTGGCTTCGTTGAAATTGTAGTTAAGATTTCCCCATAACATCATTCCCTTTCCTTCGTGTGAACGGTATTCTGCCAGTTCTTTTTCCTCCGAATTTTCGCATAAATGCTCCAGAATGATATATGCATTAGGCTTGACAGCCCAGATCTGATCGGCCATTCGTTTTAAATGGAAAATACGTTGTGAATTGTAGTCCGACCCATCGTTGCCACTTGGTTGGTTGGTAAAACCTTTGGTAAAATCAAACCGAAAACCGTCGATTCGAAATTCTTCGATCCAAAATCGGTTAATGCGGTCAATCAAAGTCTGCGTATGGGGTGATGCGTGGTTGAAGTCGTACCCCCAACAGTATGGTGGATGCGGACAAGTTTGGTTATACCATGGATTGTCGGCGGAAGGTTGTCCCCATTGACTAGCATTAGCATTAAAATACATTTGAACAAACGGACTCTGTCCAAACGAATGGTTCAGTACCAGATCAATAATTACTGCAATACCGCGGGCATGGCATTCGTCAATAAATCGTTTGTAATCGTTTTTACGCCCGTAGGATTTGTCGGTGGCAAAATAGAAACTTGGGTTGTAACCCCAACTGTCGTTGCCTTCAAACTCGTTGATTGGCATAAGTTCAATGGCGTTTATTCCAAGATCTTGCAGATAATCGAGTTTTTCAATGACATCTTTAATATCGTCGCTTTCAACAAAGTCACGGATGTGTAACTCGTAAATAACCAGATTTTCTTTGGCGGGAGGAATGAAGTTGTTGGTTTGCCATTGGTATGTATCGACGGAAATTTGAAAAACAGAAGCAATACCTGTCGTTTTATTTTCGGGATAAGCCAACATGCCGGGATAATTGGTGGCCGAAATGTAACGATCGTTCCACGGGTCGCTGATTTTTTCCGTAAAAGGATCGGCAATTCTGAGTTGTCCGTCTATCCAATACTGATAAATGTACTCTTGGTTGGGATTCAGACCTGAGATGCGAACCCAGTGATAAAGACTATCGGGAGTTCGTTTCATATAGTTCCAATCGGTGGCTTGCCAGTCAGAAAAATCGCCGATAGCAAACACAAATTCTTTCTTTTTGGATGGATCCCACAAAGCTAAGATTGCTTGATCATTGTCGGTAATATTGACTCCGGGTTTTATGCCATCGGGCATTGGCTCATAAATCACCGACGGGCGGACATAAAACGTCAGTGAATCAGAAATTGTTCCTCCGTTTGATTGACCAACAGCTTTTATTTTGTGAGTTCCGGTTTGTTGTGTTGTGTAACTGTAATTGAGCGTGGAATTGTTTGTCGAAGCTACTTGGGTTTGGTTAATAAACAAAGTGATCGAAGTAACCCCGTTGGCCGATACTGAAATATTGACAACATTCCCCACATCATAGAGCGATTCGAGTATTGTTGGAGATGTGATCCGTAGGGTGGTTCCGGCTTCAACCACATTGATAAACAAGTCGTCGGTTTGTTGTTGTGCGTTGGAACTTCGGAACACAAACGCCATTTTTTGGATCTTTTTAGATGTTGGCACGCCATAGAAAGCAAAAACAGTAGGCTTAATCTTTAATTGATAAAGATCGGTACCTAATCTTGTTAATGCCGGTTGGGTTGTGTTATTTCCCCAGTCGCCTATGACATATTGCCAATTACTGTTGCCTTCAACGATTACACCCGTGTGCGTATAAACCGTTCCGGTGTAGCCTTGGAGCGGCGTTCCGGCGGCGTTAAAAATAATGGTAACTGAATCGTTGGCCGTAGGAAGGGCTGGTGTTGAACTAATAATCTGCCCTTTAGTCTGAAAAAAACAGACCAGAACAGCAGAGACGGAGAGAAGGAACTTTTTCATAGTGGAATCCGCTTATTTTATCAATAAAAAATACTTTTGAGTTACCTTTGGTTTTAATGCTTGAGTGAAGAATTAATGCTTTTAATGGTTTTGAATGCAATATATATAAACCCAAAATTGTCATTAGAACTCGAATAATGGAGGTGAGTTGATATTATTTACCCCCAACCATAATCCCGTAAACCATTCTCGTCTTTTCATCGCCAGGGATAATTTCAAAATTCGTTGGTTCCCGTTTCGGGTGATATAACCTCCTATTGCAAACACCTTATAACGAAGTGTTTTCA